>Ga0172380_10004464_pt1 | contig 17945 bp, 18 predicted proteins | sample Leawe162metaG_FD_119747 | JGI IMG/M metagenome (GOLD analysis project Ga0172380, IMG submission 119747) | Leachate microbial communities from a municipal landfill in Southern Ontario, Canada - Leachate well 162 metaG | ecosystem: Engineered > Solid waste > Landfill > Unclassified | place... | reverse complement strand
TCGTCCAGCGTCCGGGAGATCAAGGAGAATTTGATCCAGCAGGTCGCCGGCAGCGTGCTTTGGGAAGATTCTATGAGGTTGATCCTTGCCGAAGGAGTGAAAGAATTTGTCGAATTCGGTCCCGGAAAAGTTTTAAAGGGGTTGATGCGCCGCATCGACAGTAACGCGCAAGTGTTGAATATCGAGAAAGCGGCGGATTTGACGGCGGTAAGTATTTAAGTTCGCGAGTTATCGAGTTCGCGAGCTTGCGAGTTCGTGAGCTCTCGGGTTCGTGAGCTATGAATTAAGGAGGGAAGATATGCGTTTAAAAGATAAAGTGGCTTTGGTTACCGGAGGGGCAAGGGGGATCGGAAGGGCAATCGGAATAACTTTCGCCGGGGAAGGGGCAGACATCGTGGTGGCGGATGTAAACCTTGAAGCGGCGCAAAAAACCGCTTCCGAAATCGAAGGAATGGGGCGTAAAGCGATGTCTTTGGTGATGGACGTGACCGATTTCCAGGCGGTGGAAGAAGGAATAAACAAAATTCTTGACAAAATGGGAAAGGTTGATATATTAGTTAACAATGCCGGGATCACCAAAGATAATCTTTTGTTGAGAATGTCTCCGGCTGACTGGGATGCAGTGTTAAACGTCAATCTCAAAGGAACGTTTAACTGTATTAAAGCGGTATCCCGTTCCATGATCAAGCAAAGAAGCGGCAGGATAATCAGTATCGCTTCGATTATCGGCCTGATGGGTAACGCGGGGCAGGCAAATTACGCTGCTTCCAAAGCCGGAATAATCGCTCTGACAAAAACCGTGGCAAAAGAGTTAGCAAGCCGTAATATTAACGCTAACGCGGTAGCACCAGGGTTTATCCAAACGGAGATGACGGCAAAACTTCCTGAAGATATCAAAAAGAAGATGCAGGAAGCGATCCCGATGGGAAAACTGGGAACGCCTGAAGATGTAGCTAATATTTGCCTTTTTCTGGCATCGGAAGAATCAAGCTACGTGACCGGGCAGGTAATTACCGTTGACGGCGGCATGGTAATGGCGTAAAGTAAAGCATAAGGATTACACGCGGCGCTAATTGGAATTGCGCCGGTGTTGTGTCTCTACACAAGGAGGAAAAAAGAATGGCATCACAAGAGAAAGTGAAATCGATTATAGCTGAACAGTTAGGCGTAAAACCCGAAGAAGTTACCCCCGAAGCATCTTTTGTGGATGATTTAGGCGCGGATTCCCTCGATACGGTAGAGCTGGTCATGGCCTTAGAAGAAGAGTTCGGTATTGAAATTCCCGATGAGGACGCGGAGAAGATTACGACTGTCGGCGATGCCATCAAATATATTGATGAAAAGAGCGCCAAATAAAATATAATTAATCGCAGATATTAAATTTACCCCGCATTTTCAATCTCTGCGGGGTAAATTTATGTTAATCACATTATGAAAAAACGAGTAGTTATTACAGGTTTAGGCACGATTACCCCGGTGGGGAACGACGTTTCTTCTTTCTGGCAGTCTTTAAAGGAAGGGAAGAGCGGGGTGGGCCCGATTACATATTTTGACACCACAGGTTTTGATTCAAAGATCGCCGCACAGGTTAAGGATTTCGATCCGGCCGTTTTCGGGATCTCCCATAAGGAGGCCAGGAGGACGGCGCAGTTCGTGCAGTTTTCGATTGCCGCCGCCAAACAGGCGATGGAATCTTCCGGGCTCCAGATGGATAATGAAGACCGCACCCGCATGGGGGTATTGATCGGATCCGGTATCGGCAGCCTGCATACCATCGAGGAAGAGCATAAAGTCCTGCTTAATAAAGGGCCTTCGCGGCTTTCTCCTTTTTTAATCCCGATGCTTATCGTAAACGAAGCCAGCGGGATGGTGGCGATCGTGCATGGCTTGAAAGGCCCGAATTCCTGCGTGGCTACCGCCTGCGCTTCGGGATCGCATGCCATCGGAGAAGCCTACCGGACGATTCTTTACGGCGATGCCGATATCATGCTTACCGGAGGAACGGAGAGCTGCATTGTGCCTACCGCGGTGGGAGGATTTTGCGCCTTAAGGGCGCTTTCGACCAGGAACGACGATCCTAAAAAAGCCAGCCGGCCGTTTGACGGGCAGCGGGACGGGTTCGTGATGGCCGAAGGATGCGGGTTGGTGGTTTTAGAGGAATTGGAGCATGCTTTAAGCAGGAATGCGGAGATTATCGCCGAGATCAAGGGTTTCGGCATGAGCTGCGACGCTTATCATATTACCGCTCCGGATCCCGAAGGCGCGGGGGCAGCTCAGGCGATGTCGGGGGCGCTGAAAGACGCGGGGATGAACCCCGAAGAGATCTCTTATATTAACGCGCACGGGACTTCAACTAAAATGAACGATAAGATCGAGACCTTGTCGATGAAGAAGACTTTCGGTGAATATAGTAAAAAAGTGATGATTTCTTCCACTAAATCCGTTACGGGGCATCTTTTAGGGGCGGCGGGTGGAGTGGAATTCGTTGCCTGCTGCCTGGCGATCAAGGATGGGGTTATCCCTCCCACGATCAACTATGAGAATCCCGATCCGGATTGCGACTTGGATTATGTGCCGAATACCGCGCGTAAAATCAACGTAGAAGCCTGCATGTCAAATTCCCTGGGGTTCGGCGGACACAACGCCTCATTGATTGTAAAAAAATTCAAGAAATAAAATAGCCTTAAGTCTTAAGCTTACAACTTATAACTTATAACTTACAACTATAATGGGTTATACAATCGCGGAAAAAATATTATTGAAACACGCTTTTCCTGCCGGTAAAAAGACGCTCAAGCCGGGAGAGTTTATCCAGGCCAAGGTGGATGTCGCCCTGGCTAACGATATTACCGCTCCTTTGGCGATCGCCGAATTCAAGAAATCCGGCACCGGCAAGGTTTTCGATAAAAATAAGATTGTTCTGGTGCCGGACCATTTTGCTCCCGCTAAAGATTTAAAGAGCGCCAATCAATGCAGGATTTTGGCGGATTTCGCGAGGGAGCAAGGGATAAAAAACTATTTTGAAGTAGGGTGCATGGGGATCGAGCATGCCTTGCTTCCGGAGAAAGGGATTGTCCTGCCCGGGGACCTGGTGGTAGGGGCGGATTCCCATACCTGCACCTACGGCGCCCTGGGGGCTTATGCCACGGGGATGGGGTCTACCGATTTGGCGCGCGCATATATCGACGGGAAATGCTGGTTAAAAGTCCCCGCTTCCGTAAAATTCGTATACAAAGGCAAGCTTAACAAATGGGTTTCGGGAAAAGACCTGATCCTTTTTACGATCGGGCAGATCGGGGTCGACGGGGCATTATATAAGGTAATGGAATTTTCCGGGCCGGCGATCCGCGCTTTGAGCATGGACGGCAGGTTCTCGATGTGCAATATGGCGATCGAGGCCGGGGCAAGGGCGGGGCTGATCGAGCCGGATGAAAAAACCAGGAAGTATGTCGCCGGTTTCAAGCGCAAGCCTAAATTTTATTCTTCCGACAAGGACGCGCATTACGAAAAAGTATATGAATGGGATGTTTCTAATCTTGAGCCGCAGGTTGCCTGTCCGCACCTGCCCAGTAATGTCAAGCCTGCCGGCAGCCTGAAAAGCGTTAAGATCGACCAGGCGGTAATCGGATCCTGCACTAACGGAAGGATCTCCGATTTGCGGGTCGCCGCGTCTTTGTTGAAAGGCAGGAAGGTCGCCAAAGGGGTTAAGCTTATTGTTTTTCCGGCAACCCAGAAGATATATCTTGAAGCGGTAAAAGAAGGACTGGCTGAGATTTTTGTCAAGGCAGGAGGGATTTTTTCCACTCCTACCTGCGGCCCCTGCCTGGGCGGCCATATGGGGATCCTGGCGGACGGGGAAACGGCGATTGCCACCACCAACCGTAATTTCCTGGGCAGGATGGGAAGCCCTAAATCTTTTGTTTATTTGTCGAATCCCGCGGTGGCGGCGGCATCGGCGCTTACCGGTAAGATCACGCACCCGGATAAGATAAAATAAGCCTCTTAACAGGCGCAGGATAAAAATGATTATTAAAGGCAAGGTCCATAAATTCAGCGACGATATAAATACCGACGACATTATCGCGGCGAAATACCTGGTTTCTACCGACGCGCAGGAACTGGGTAAGCATTGCATGGAAACGATCAAACCGGAATTTTCCCGTGCGGTCTCGCCCGGAGATATTATCGTGGCCGGGAAGAATTTCGGCTGCGGTTCCAGCCGGGAGCACGCCCCGCTGGCAATCAAAGGATGTGGGGTGGCGGCGGTAATCGCCAGGAGTTTCGCGGCGATCTTCTTCAGGAACGCGATCAATATCGGTTTGCCTTTTCTGGAGTCCGATGACGCCGAAAAGATTAACGACGGAGATATCGTCGAAATCGACCTTTCCAGCGGCCGGATCAGGAATCTTACCCAGGGTAAAGATTATCAAACCCAGGCTTTTCCGGGTTTCCTGCAGGAGATTGTTTCCTGCGGAGGGTTGATTAATTATATTAAAAAAACGAAAAGTAAATCATGATTAAAGATCCTGCTTCGCCTTTGGCTTCGCAGGATTTCGTTAAATAAAAACTTAGAGGTGCTCAAAATGTATAAGATCGCGGTGATACCCGGAGACGGTACCGGCCCGGAAGTAGTAAATGAAGGGTTGAAGGTTTTAAAAGCAGTCAGTAAGAAATACGGTTTTGAATACGAGCTTAAAAATTTCGATTTCAGCGGGAAAAGGTATCTGGCTACCGGCAAGCTTGTCGACGAAGGCGATATCGCGGAGTTGAAAAAATATGACGCGATATACCTGGGAGCGGTGGGGGATCCGGATGTGAAACCCGGGATCATCGAGACGGGGGTGCTTTTGAAGTTGAGGTTCGCCCTGGACCAGTATATCAACCTGCGTCCGGTGAAACTTTATAATTCCGCTTACTGTCCGTTGAAGGATAAAAAACCCGAGGATATCGATTTCGTAGTGGTGCGCGAAAATTCCGAAGGCTTGTATAAAGGGCTGGGCGAGTTTAAAGATAAAGGCACTAAGGATGAGGTGGCGATCCAGATCTCTTATAATACGCGCAAGGGGGTGGAACGCTGCCTGCGTTACGCTTTTGATTATACCCGGAAACGCAATAAGAAAAAGAAACTTACACTTTGCGGCAAGACGAATGTCTTGACTTATGCCTGGGACCTTTGGCAGCGGACTTTTAACGAACTGGCAAAAGAATATCCGGATGTAACGACGGATTACGCGCATGTCGATGCCACGACGATGTGGTTTGTCAAGAATCCCGAGTGGTTCGATGTGATTGTGACGGATAATATTTTCGGTGATATTATTACCGACCTCGGGGCGATGATCCAGGGGGGCATGGGAATTGCCGCCGGAGGAAATATCAATCCGCAGGGGGTTTCGATGTTTGAGCCGATCGGGGGAAGCGCCCCGAAATATACCGGCAAGAATGTGATCAACCCTCTGGCGGCGATTTGCGCCTTGGGGATGATGCTCGATAATCTTGGAGAGGAAAAGGCCGCCGCGGAGATCGAGCGGGCGGTAATCGGTATTGTTAATAAAGACTTAAAATCCCTGGCTGCCGGGAAGATGGGGTATTCTACTTCCGAAGTGGGGGATCTGGTAGTGAAGAATTTATAATTATCAGCTTTCAGCTGAGATCAGTTTAGCGGGAGATTTTTAGAATGAAGAAATACAATGTCGCGGTTATCGGGGCGGGCGTGGTGGGGGTGGAGATGCTGCGGGTTTTGAAGCAGCGCCGTTTTCCGGTAGAAAATCTTAAAGTTTTCGCGCGCTCGAGCCGCGATATCCGGGTCGACGGGGATACTTATAAGGTCGAGCCGGTAAGCGCGGAAGGATTTTGCGGTGTCGATATCGCTTTGTTCGCGGGGACCGAAGGCGAAAAAGGCGCGGCGGTGACCTATGCGGCGGAAGCGGTAAAGAGAGGGGCGGTAGTGATCGATAACGGCGCGGATTTCCGCATGGACCCGAAGGTCCCCCTGGTTGTTCCCGAAGTAAACGCCGGCGATTTAAAGCCTATCAGGAAATGGATGCTTTCCGGCAAGAATAAGGATTTATCCGGAGGCAAAGAGAGCCATAAGGGGATTATCGCCAACCCAAACTGTTCCACCATCCAGATGGTGGTGGCGCTTAACCCGCTGCATAAGAAATACGGCATTAAAAAGATTATCGTTACCACCCTGCAGGCTTCCAGCGGAGCGGGGAAAGCCGCGGTGGAGCAGCTGAACAATGAAACAGCCGGGATTGTCCAGGGCGGTTTTTGTAACTTACGGGCCGAGGGGGTTGAGCGCGCGATGCCGCAGCAATTGGCCTTTAACTGTTTTCCACATATCGGGAGTTTTACCGAAGGCGGTTATACCAATGAAGAGTGGAAGCTGGTTAACGAGACCCATAAGATCATGCACGCCCCGAAAATCAGGATTTCGGCTACTACCGTAAGGATTCCGGTAAAGACGGGGCATTCGGAGTCCATCTATATTCAGACTGAAAAAGCGGTTACCGCCGGGCAGGCCGGCAAGGCGCTTTCGAAAGCTGCGGGCATCGTCATGATCGATGACCTGGGTAAAAATCTTTATCCGATGCCCTTGGACGCGGAGGGCAGGGATGAGACTTTTGTCGGACGCATCCGCCAGGACGCTTTCGACAAAAAAGGCCTGTGGCTTTGGGTGGTGGCGGATAATTTGCGCAAGGGCGCCGCTACCAACGCCGTGCAGATCGCCGAATGTTTAATTTTAAACTCCAGATAGAATATGAAGGGACAGCTTACCATGGCTGGCAGGTCCAGAACGGGGTCAAGGGGAATGCCGGATACCTGCCTGAAAAAACCATCCAATGTGTTTTGGAGGGGGTTCTTGAACAGGTGCTCCGGGAAGATATCAGGCTGATTGTCGCCGGCAGGACGGATGCCGGGGTGCACGCTCTTTCACAGGTTGCCAATTTTAAAAGTTCGTCCCGCATGGGAATGAACAGGATGCGCTGGGCTTTGAACTGTCTGCTGCCGGAGGACATAAAAATTACCCGTATCAGCAGGGTAAGCGATGATTTTAACAGCCGCTTCAGCGCCAAATCCAAGGTTTACCGTTATGCGATCCTGAACCGCAAGTATTCTTCGCCGCTCTTGTCGCGCCGGGTTTATTTTTTCCACCATCCGCTGGATCTTAGCCTGATGCGCCGGGAAGCGAAAGCCCTTTTGGGAAGGCACGATTTTACTTCTTTCCGGGCTACCGAGCGCCGGCAAAGGAATCCCGTGCGTTCCATAAAACGTATCCGGATATCCGAAGATAAAGGCCTGGTATCTATCGATATCGAAGCGGACAGTTTCCTGTATAACATGGTCAGGAATATCGCCGGCACTTTGCTTGAGATCGGCAGGGGCAGGTTCCCCGAAGGGAGTATGCGCCGGATACTTAAGGCGCGTAACCGCAAGGCCGCCGGGCCGGCCCTTCCGGCAAAAGGGCTTTGCCTGGTAAAGGTAAAATATTGACCGGCAGAGCATGCTTTTTGAACAGGATCGATACATTAAAAAAAGATTTGACTTTATTTAAAATTCTGTTAAAATATTTTTTCTATGACTCAATCGTTTAATCTCGGGAATATTCCGGGTGGAAGACGAAAGAGCTAAGGAGCGGTTTAAAGGATGAAAAAGACATACACGCCAAAAACAGAGGATATTAAAAGGAAGTGGTATATTGTAGACGCCAAAGGGCAGATTCTCGGCAGGCTGGCGGCCAAGGTCGCTTCCGTATTAAGAGGTAAGCATAAAGCGATATTCACTCCGCATCTGGATACCGGGGACGGGGTAATCGTAATTAACGCATCTCAGATCAAGGTGACCGGGCGTAAACTCAGGCAGAAAGTTTACCGCAGGTATTCCGGTTATCCCGGCGGACAGCGCGAAGTGAAATTAGAGGATATGCTGGCCAAAAAGCCCGCGACAGTTATCCGCCTGGCAGTTGAAAGGATGCTTCCGATCAACCCCTTAGGAAGAGATATGATCAAGAAATTGAGAGTTTTTAGCGATGATAAACATGATTTGACCGGTGTGAAACCGCAGGTTTTGGAGGTTAAGAAATAAATGAACGAAACAACTAAATATCTCGCTTTAGGCAGGCGCAAGGAATCAACCGCCAGGGTGCGTATGGAAGCCGGAAACGGCAGCATCCTGATCAACGGGAAGCCTTTTGAAAAATATTTCCTGCGCGAAACCGACCGCATTATCGTAATGCAGCCATTGACTCTTACCGGCAGCAACGGTAAATTTAATATCGCCGCCAATCTGACCGGAGGCGGACTTACCGGCCAGGCCGGCGCTTTACGTTTAGGCATCTCCCGGGCGCTGCTTGCGATGGATGAGAGTTTTAAAGATATCTTCCGTAAAAACGGGTATCTTACCCGCGATTCCAGGATGAAGGAACGCAAGAAATACGGCTTAAAGGGCGCGCGTAAGCGCTTCCAGTGGACGAAGAGGTAAAAACAGAATATAGAATGTAGAAGTTAGAATATAGAAAAGCCCCGCTGGTAATAGCGGGGCTTTTCTATTACCGTCGAGAAAATACTTGCCCCGCGTTAAGATTTATACTATACTGATATATCTTTTTTATGCGGGGTTGTTTTGATGCTTCGATGATGTCGGGTCCCGCGCCCGGATTTAAATTAATTTCCGGAGAAAGCGGAGAATAGATTTTTCCGCAGGGCAGCCTGGAACAAAACGGCAGGCGGGAATGCGGCTTGCAGGAGGTATCAATGCTGATAAATGTGGGAATTATCGGGGCAACCGGGCATACGGGTGAAGTTCTGATCGAGCTTTTACTCGGGCATCCGCATGTCAGGATCGCCCATCTTTATAACAGCGGAAAGAATAACGCGGGAACGAAGCTGATTTCAGATGTCTTCCCGAAATTCAAGAACCGGCTGGACCTGGTTTGTAAAAAACCGGATTGGGCCGAAATTAAAAAAGACTGCGACCTTGTATTTCTTGCCTTGCCGCATACGGTCTCCATGAATTTTGTCCCCCGGCTTTTAAGCCTGGGCAAAAGGGTCATCGACTTAAGCGCGGACTACCGGCTTAAGAACAGCCTGGTTTATGAAAAATATTATAAGACTGCCCACCGGGACGGAGGGAACCTGAAAGACGCGGTTTACGGCCTGCCGGAGTTGAACCGGGCAAAGATCAAGACCGCCGCGCTTTTATCAAACCCGGGGTGTTATCCGACTTGCGCCGTTTTATCCCTGGCGCCCTTGCTGGCTTTGAACCTGGTCGACCCGGGAGCGATTATTATCGACGCTAAAAGCGGGGTGAGCGGGGCCGGAAAAAAACTGGAAAAAGAATACCTTTTTTCCGAGATCGACGGGGATTTCCGGGCTTATAAGGTTAACACCCACCAGCATGCCCCCGAGATAGACCAGGTCCTTTCGCGGCTTTCCGGGAAAAAGGTTGAGGTGGTATTTGTCCCGCATCTTTTGCCGGTGGAACGGGGGATTTTGGTGACCGCTTATCTTAAGAAGGCTCCCGGCGCGAAATTAAGGGCGAAAAATACGGCGGAACTGTATAAAAAATTTTACAATTCTGAACCTTTTGTGAGAGTAAGAGAGGAGGGTGATTTTCCCCGCCTTAAAGATGTGGTAAAAACCAATTTTTGCGATATCGGGGTCAGGGATTTTAATAAAGGGATAATCGTGATCGGCGTGATCGATAACCTGTTAAAGGGGGCTTCCGGGCAGGCGGTGCAGAATATGAATATTATGTATAAGTTGCCGGAAACCACCGGACTATTATGAAGAAAATTCCGAAAGTAAAACTTCCCGCGGGTTTTTTGGCCAACGGCGTTTCCTGCGGGTTAAAGAAATCCGGGAAGCCGGACCTTGCGTTGATCTATTCCTGCCTGCCGGCGGCGGCTTCCGCTAAATTTACCACCAACAGTATTATTGCCGCTCCGCTGGTGGTTTGCAAGGAACACCTGGCTGCGGCGGAGAGTTTTCGCGCGGTATTGGTCAACAGCGGGAACGCCAACTGTTTTACCGGCAAGGCCGGTATCCGGGATGCCCGGGATACCGCGGATCGGCTTGCGCGGGAACTGGGCGTTCCGTCAAAAAGCATCCTGGTCAATTCCACCGGCATTATCGGCAAAAGGCTTGATAAAGAAAAAATAAAAAAAGCGATCCCGGCGCTGGTCTCCGGATTGTCTGCGCCGGGGATTGCGCGGGCGGAGAAAGCGATCATGACCACCGATACTTTTACCAAACACGCGGGTTTGAGCCTGAAGGCCGGGGGCAAAAGGGTTAATATCTGCGGGATCGCCAAGGGCGCGGGGATGATCGCCCCGGACATGGCGACGATGCTCTGTTTTATCCTTACCGACGCCGTGATCAGCCGGAAAACGCTTGATAAAATTTTAGGGGAAGCGGTTGAAAAGTCTTTTAACCGCATCACGGTCGACGGTTGTATGAGCACCAATGATACGGTCCTGGCGCTGGCTAACGGCGCCGCCGGCAATAAACCGATTTCCGGGGGCAGGGACCTTGAGGTTTTCTCCAGAGGGCTTGATATTGTTTGCCTGGAACTGGCGAAGATGGTGGTGATGGACGCCGAAGGGGCGACCAAATTTATCCGGATCGATGTCTGCCGGGCCGGGAGCGTGGATGAAGCCAAAAAAGTAGCCCTGGCAATCGCGAATTCCATGCTTTTTAAAACCGCGGTTTTCGGGGAGAATCCCAATTTCGGGAGGGTGGCCGCGGCGGTCGGCGCCAGCGGTTTCGGTATTAAGGAGGGGCAGCTAAAGATTAAGTTGGGTAAATTGAAAGGCAGGCAGGTAAAAGTTACGGTAGACCTGTCGCAAGGTAAAGCTGAATGCACGGTTTACACCAGCGACCTGGCTCCGGGATATATAAAAATCAACGCGGCTTATAATTAACTCGAGGTTTTAAAGAAAGGTGTCTTCATGGAAGAGGCAATCAGGAAAGCGGACGTCTTAATCGAAGCGTTACCATATATTAAAAGGTTCCATAAAAAAGTAATCGTGATCAAATACGGCGGGAGTATCCTGGGCGAGGAAAAGATCCGTAAGGGGATACTTGAGGATATTGTGTTCTTGAGTTTTATGGGCCTGCGGCCGGTCCTGGTGCACGGGGGAGGCCCGAATATCAGCGAACGGATGCGCGCTCTGGGCAAGAAAACCGAATTCGTCGAGGGGATGCGGGTTACCGACGAGGAAACCCTGCGCCTGGTAGAGGAAGAGCTGCTGGTGTTAAATGGCCTGATCGTGAAGGAATTGAACGAGCTGGGGGCGAAGGCGGTAGGCTTAAACGGAAAAGATAACGACCTGATCCAGGTCGAGAAAAAGAAGGTCAACGGCGGAAAGATTGACATCGGGCTGGTGGGACAGATTACCGGTATTAATACCCACTTTCTGTCGGAAGAGTTAAAAAAAGACCGCGTGGCGGTAGTCCTGCCGATGGGGCGCGGCAAGGATAAAAAGGATTATAATGTCAACGCCGATGAGGCGGCTTCCAGTGTCGCCTCAAACATGCAGGCGGAGAAGCTTGTCCTTCTCACAAACGTCAAGGGGATCATGCGTGATCCCGAGGATACGCGTTCTTTTATCTCCACCCTTACGGTGGATGAGGTAAGCGGGTTGATCGAAAATAAGGTTATCCAGCAGGGAATGATCCCCAAGGTAATGGCCTGCGTGGAAGCGATAAACGGCGGGGTAAAAAAGACCCATATTATCGACGCGCGCACGCCGCACGGACTACTCCTGGAAATTTTTACCGACCAGGGGGTGGGAAGCGAGATTATAAAATGAAATTAGAGGAAATTTTTCAGACATACCGGGAGAATATTCAGCCTACTTACAACAAGATACCGCTGGTATTCGTTAAAGGCAAAGGATCCAAGCTTTGGGATCTCCAGGGTAAGGTCTACCTGGATTTTTTTCCGGGTTGGGGGGTGGGCAGCCTGGGGCATTGCCATCCCAAAGTAATGCAGGGGGTGCGGGACCAGATCGGCAAGTTGATCTTTGTCCCGAATAATTATTACCACCCTTTCCAGGCTAAGCTTGCCAAGGAGCTTATTTATTTAAGTTTCCCCGGGAAAGTATTTTTCGCCAACTCCGGGGCAGAGGCTAATGAAGCGGCAATCAAGCTGGCCCGGAAGTTCGGTTCCGCCCGGGGCAGATACGAGATTATTACCTTCGAGAACGCTTTTCACGGCCGGACGCTTGCGGCGCTTGCGGCTACGGGCCAGAAAAAATACCAGGCGGGATTTGAACCGATCCCGGAAGGCTTTAAACAGGTTAAGTTTAACGACCTGGAAGCGGTAAAAAACGCGGTCGGTGAAAAAACGGCGGCGATAATGCTGGAGCTGGTCCAGGGCGAGGGAGGGGTAAACCCGGCGGGAAAAGATTTCGTCCTTGGTTTAAGGAAGATCTGCGATGAGAACAAAATTCTCCTTATCATTGACGAAGTGCAGACCGGGATCGGCCGGACAGGCAGGATGTTCTGCTACCAGGGTTACGGTATTATCCCGGATGTGATGACTCTGGCTAAGGCTTTGGGCGGAGGCCTGCCGATCGGGGCGATGATCGCTAAAAAAGAATTCGCCGATTTACTTACCCCGGGGACGCATGCTTCGACTTTCGGGGGCGGTCCGGTTATCTGCAGGGCGGCTTTAGGGGTCCTGAAGGCGATGGATAAGGAAAAGGTTTTAAATAATTGCCGTAAGACGGGGGATTATCTCCTGGAAAAATTGAGCGGCTTAAAGGATAAATATCCGGTGATTAAAGAGGTGCGGGGTATAGGCCTGATGCTGGGGGTGGAGCTGAATATCCCGGGTAAACAGATTGTTCAGGATGCCATGGAGCGGGGGCTTCTTATCAATTGCACCCATGATAACGTGTTAAGGCTGATGCCGGCTTTAAATATTACCCTGAAAGAGGCCGGCCAGGGGTTCAACATATTAAAGGCGGTCCTGAAAAACCTGTAATCTTGTATAGCAGCGTGGGGAGAAAAATGAAAAAAAACCTGATTTCGATTCTAGACCTTTCCTCCGAAGAGATCTATGATTTGTTTAATCTTACCGTTAAGCTGAAGAAAAATAAGGCCGCTTATTCCAGGACACTCTCAGGGAAAAGCCTGGCGCTGGTTTTTCAGAAGCCTTCCAACCGGACGAGAGTATCTTTCGAGGTTGGGATGTATCAGCTGGGAGGGCAGGCGGTTTACCTGTCTCCGGGAGAGATAAATCTCGGGGTGCGGGAAGCGGTTAAGGACGTCGCCGCGACTATTTCGCGTTACGCCGACGGGATTGTCTTAAGGACTTTTCAGCATCAGAACTGCCTGGATATGGCGGAGGCTTCACGCGTTCCGGTGATCAACGGGCTTTCGGATTTTTCGCACCCCTGCCAGGCGCTGGCGGACCTTTTTACAGTCAGGGAGAAATTGAAAGATTTGAGAAAAGTTACCCTGGCTTACGTCGGCGACGGGAATAATGTCTGCAACTCCCTGCTTTTCGCCGCGGCAAAGACCGGGATGCATATCGCGGTCGCCACCCCCGAAGGCTACGCTCCGGCGGAGAGCGTGCTCAAGGAATCTTTAAAACTTGCCGCGGGTTCAGGAAGCCGTATCACAGTCGGCGAGGATCCTTTGAAAGCGGTCGAGGGGGCGCAGGTGGTTTATACCGATGTCTGGGCGAGCATGGGGCAGGAAGAGGAAATCAACAAGAGAAAAATTATCTTTAAAGATTTTCAGATTAATGCTAGACTTTTAGCTAAAGCAGCGCCGGGCGCGCTGGTGATGCATTGCCTGCCCGCGCACCGGGGGGAAGAGATTACGGATGAAGTGATGGACAGCGTAAACTCCGTGGTTTTTGACCAGGCGGAAAACCGGATGCACGTGCAGAAGGCGGTATTGATTAAACTTTTAGGAAAAAGATAGAACTTTCAGCTTTCAGCTATCAACCTTCAGCTGTCGGCTAAAACCGTTAGGGGAGTTTAAATGAAGAAAGTAGTGTTGGCTTATTCGGGCGGACTTGATACTTCTTGCATCGTGAGGTGGCTTAAAGAGAGAGGATATGATGTAATCTGTTTTGTCGCCGACCTCGGCCAGGGGCTGGGTAAGGGGGAAGATTTCGAGAAGATCGAGGCGCGCGCCCTGGCGGCGGGGGCCTCCAAGGTTTACGTGCGCGACCTGCAGGAAGAGTTTATCAAGGATTATATTCTTCCTTCGCTTGCGGCGGGCGCGGTTTACGAAGGCAAATATCTTTTAGCTACCGCTCTGGGCAGGCCTTTGATCGCCAAATACCTGGTGCAGATCGCGCATAAGGAGAAGGCGGTAGCGGTTGCTCACGGGTGCACCGGCAAGGGTAACGACCAGGTGCGGCTTGAGGTGGCGGTGGGGATACTTGACCCGAAATTGGAGATTCTCGCTCCGGTCCGGGAATGGGAATTCAAATCCCGCGAGGAAGAGATTGAATACGCCTTAAAATACAATATTCCGATCGATGTCACCAAGAAGAAACCTTACAGTATCGACCGTAACATCTGGGGGATAAGTATTGAAGCGGGAATCCTTGAGGATTTGGAGCAGGAACCCCCGGAAGACGCTTATATGATTACCAGGAGCCCGACGCATTCTTCGGGTTATCCCCGGTATATCGAGATCGGTTTTTCAAAGGGCGTGCCCGTGAAAGTCGACGGGAAAACGATGAAAATGAAAGATTTGATTACCCTTTTAAACGAAGTGGGCGGGCACTTCGGGGTGGGCAGGAGCGATATGGTGGAGAACCGCCTGGTGGGAATAAAATCCCGCGAGATTTACGAAGCTCCCGCGGCGACCATCCTGCATCAGGCGCATAAAGAACTGGAGGCGTTGGTGCTGGACCGCGAGCTATCGCATTTTAAGGAAACGGTCAGCCTGAAGTACGCCGAGCTTGTCTATTACGGGTTGTGGTTTTCCGCTTTAAAGGACGCCCTGGACGGCTTTGTCGCCAGGACACAGAAATTTGTCAGCGGCACTATCAGGCTCAAATTGCAGAAGGGCTCATGTGTTGTAGCGGGAAGGAAGTCGGCGAACTCGCTTTATAAAAAAGAGTTGAGCACTTACGGTGAGGATGATAAATTCGACCAGAAGCTTGCCGAAGGATTTATCAGGCTGTGGGCGATGCCTTATAAGAGATAGTTATAGTAGATAGTAGTTAGTAGGTAGAATGTAGGAAAACAAGAAAGGAAATATGGCAAAGAAATTGTGGGGCGGAAGATTCAGCAAGAAAACCGATCCGGCGGTGGAAAAATTCACCAAATCCATCCACTATGATTATAAGCTTGCGCCTTACGATATTATCGGTTCGCTGATCCAGACCACGGTTCTTAAAGACGCCGGTTATTTAAACGCCGGGGAGGCCGGAAAACTTTCCGCGGCCCTGGAATCCATCGGAAAGAGCGTTGAAAACGGGAGTTTCCGGTATGACAAAAACTCCGAAGACATCCATACCGACATTCAGAATAAACTGCAGGGTAGGGTTAACGGGCTGGCGTTAAAACTGCATACCGCCCGTTCGAGGAATGACCAGGTTATTTTTTCAACCAGGCTTTATTGCCTTGACGCGGCGCGGAAAGCGGGCCTAAAGATCGAAGCTTTGATCAAGGCGGTCTCTGTCCTTTCTTGCAGGGGTTCCAACCAAAAAATGATCCTGCCCGGTTTTACTCATATGCAGCATGCCCAGCCGGTTTATCTTAAAGATTATCTGCGGGCATATATCGAGATGCTCTCCCGGGACAAAGCCAGGATAGATGGTATTATCGCGGGCTTGCCGCTTAAGATGGGGGCGGGGGCATTGGCCGGCACCCCGATAAGGGCGGAAGTCTACCGGAAGGCTATCCTGAAAGTCCTGAAGAAGTATAAGTGTTTTCCGAAGGCGAAGGTCGGCAGTGTTACTAATTCCCTGGATACGGTAAGCGACAGGGATTTTGTGATCGAGTCGGCCGGGGCCCTGGCGATGCTGGCGACACATCTTTCAAGGCTGGCGGAAGATTTAATTATCTGGTCGAGCAGGGAGTTCGGTTTTGTGGAGATCGACGAGGCTTTCTGCACCGGGAGTTCTTTGATGCCCCAGAAAAAGAACGCCGATGTCCTGGAGATGGTGCGGGGTTATGCCGGAAGGATAACCGGGAACCTGGTGAGCCTGCTTACGATGATGAAGGGGCTGCCTTTGACTTATAACCGGGATATGCAGCTTGATAAAGAACCGTTGTTTGAGTCTTTTGAGATTCTTTTTATGGAGCTGGAGGTTTTAAGCGGGTTAATGGCGACACTCAGGTTCAACAAGGCCAGGATCGAAGCTTATCTTGAAGATGAGGGGCTTTACGCCACGGATCTGGTGTATTATCTGGTCGGCAAGAAAATTCCTTTCAGGAAGGCGCATACTATCGTCGGAGAGCTTGTAAAGTATTCCGGGAAGACCGGCGAAAAGATCCGGGAACTGCCGGAGTCCAAGTTAAAGGAATTCTGCGGTTTATTCAGGAAGGAAGAGGTTGTTAAACTGTTCGATCCCAAGAAGTCGGTAGAGTCGAAGCTTTCTATTAAAAGATAATTAGCGGGTGGCTGCCAACGCGGAGCCTCCTGCCTGCCGGCAGGACCCGTAAAAACCGATAAAGGATATTGATGCACGATTTCGGTTACAGGAAAAATTCGCTTTATTGCGAGGGTGTAAAACTTGAGGACCTGGCGAAGAAATTCGCCACCCCGCTTTATGTTTACAGTTATCATACGCTGACCGGCCATTACGAGAAGCTGGCGTCGGCGTTTAAACGCATCAATCCCCTTATCTGTTATTCCGTAAAAGCCAACTCCAATCTTGCGATTTTAAGGGCCCTTACCGCCAGGGGCGCGGGCCTGGATATTGTTTCCGGGGGAGAGCTGTTCCGGGCGCAAAAAGCCCGCTGCCCGGCTTGCCGGATTGTCTACGCCTCGGTAGGCAAGACGGATAGAGAGATTTATGCGGCAATCAAAAAAGGCATATTGTTTTTTAATGTCGAATCCCTGGCGGAACTGGAAAACATCAACCGTATCTCCGGCAGCCTGCGCAAGATTACGCGGGTGGCGATCCGCATCAATCCCGACGTGGAGGCCAGGACCCATAAGTATATCACTACCGGCAAGCTTACCAATAAATTCGGCATCGACCTGAAGAGCGCCTACCGCATACTTTTAAGGCGCGCGGAATTCTCTCATCTGGATATCTGCGGCCTGCATATCCATATCGGTTCGCAAATTACCCAAAGCGCCCCTTTTGTGGAGGCGATCAAGAAGGTTTCCCGTTTTGTCGGCGAGTTAAAAAGCAAAGGGGTGGAGCTCAAGTATTTGAATATCGGCGGGGGGCTGGGGATAGTGTATGACCGGGAAGAGCCGCAAACCGCCCAGATTTACGCCGAAAGGATCATGCCGCTTTTGGAGAAGACCGGCCTCAGGATTATTATGGAGCCGGGGAGGTTTATCGCCGGGAATTCCGGGATACTTATCACCAGGGTTTTATATATCAAGAATACCCCGAAGAAAAAATTCATTATCGTGGATGGCGGGATGAATGACCTGGTCCGCCCGGCGCTTTACGGGGCGCACCATAATATCCTGCCTCTGCGCGCGGTGGCGAAAAAAGAAAAGGCCGATGTGGTGGGGCCGATCTGCGAAAGCGGGGATTTTTTCGCCAAGGAGCGCCCGATCGCCAGGGTTCAGGAAGGGGATTACCTGGCGGTAATGAGCGCGGGGGCCTACGGTTTCAGTATGTCCAGTAATTATAATTCAAGGCCGCGCCCGGCGGAGGTAATGGTTTCCGGGAAAAAAGCGTTTTTGATCAGAAAAAGGGAAATCCCTGCGGACCTCGTGCGTAATGAACTGGTCCCGGAGGGGTTGATCCGGTGAGAAGATGAAAAAAATAATGTTTGC
>Ga0172380_10004463_pt1 | contig 17948 bp, 20 predicted proteins | sample Leawe162metaG_FD_119747 | JGI IMG/M metagenome (GOLD analysis project Ga0172380, IMG submission 119747) | Leachate microbial communities from a municipal landfill in Southern Ontario, Canada - Leachate well 162 metaG | ecosystem: Engineered > Solid waste > Landfill > Unclassified | place... | reverse complement strand
TGTTCGAGAGGAAACAGCGCGACTACGGCAGCAAGAACTACAGCGAGTTCGGCGAGCGCGGCGCCATCATGCGCGCCTACGAGAAATACGCCAGGCTCAAGAAGCTGGCTTTCGAGCCGATGCCGGAAGGCTTCGATGGCCCACAGAACGAATCCATTGCGGACTCGTGGGATGACCTGGCCAACATCGCGGTCATTGGCCGGCTGTGCCATGACGGGAAGTGGAAGTAATCCATGCCGATCCGCCCGGAAATGAAGGCGCGCTATCCCCGCGACTGGAAACTGAGGTCCCGCTTTGTGCGGTTCTACCGGGCGCGCAACCGCTGCGAATGGTGCAGTGCCGAAAACGGAAAGCCGCATCCAGTGACTGGGAGCGTGGTGGTACTGACCGTGGCGCACGTGCATGACGACAGGCCGGAGGCCTCCGGGCTTCTGAACCTGGCGGCGCTCTGTCAGAAGTGCCACAACGCCCACGATATGAAGGCCCGGGCGGCCGGGCGCCGGGAACGCATCGAGGCGGCCAGCGGGCAAATGAAGTTGTTTGGGTGAACATGGTCACGATCCTCACAGGCGACTGCAGAGACGTGTTGAAGACGCTCCCGGATGCGTCAGTCAACTGCTGTGTCACGTCGCCGCCGTACTGGGCGCTACGCGACTACGGTGTCGCCGGACAAATGGGACTTGAGGGAACGCCCGACGAATGGGTTGCCGGCATGGTGGCCGTGTTTGCCGAGGTCCGGCGCGTCCTGAAGGATGACGGAACGCTGTGGCTCAATCTGGGCGACACGTACATGAGCGGCGGCGGACGCGGGGCGCAGGGTGAAACCGGAGAACTGGCCAGCCGGACCGTGCGCTATGCGCGGGAGGGGCGCGGCGGCCGCCTCGCAAGCCCGAAGCATTCCAGCGCAGAGGCATCGGCCTATTGCGGCCCGAACCGTTTTCAGCATCCCGGCTTCAAACCCAAGGATCTGGTGGGCGCGCCCTGGATGCTGGCATTTGCCCTGCGGGCCGATGGCTGGTACCTCCGCAGCGACATCATATGGCACAAGCCGAACCCCATGCCCGAATCGGTGACTGACCGCCCGACAAAGTCGCATGAGTACATTTTCCTGTTGTCGAAGAGCGAGCGCTACCACTACGACGCCGATGCCATCAAGGAACCTGTAACCGGTACCGCCCACGCACGGTGCACCGGGTGGAAGACACCGGACGGATGGGATACCGGAGCGGGATCCCATGGGCAGTTTCATAAAGATGGTCGAGAGAAGGGGCACACGGGTTACGTTCCCAAACCAGCTAACAATGGAGTCGGATGGGGATACGCAGACGGCAAGCCAAGAACAAAGGACAAAGGTGTCACTCCGAAGTCCTCCGCGCCGGGAAGTGGCGTTAAAGCCAATGAGAGCTTTCATGCCGCCGTTTGCGACCTGGTGGAGAACCGCAACAAGCGCAGTGTGTGGACGGTGGCCACCGCGCCCTATGGCGGCGCGCACTTCGCCACGTTCCCGCCAGCGCTCATCACGCCCTGCATTCTGGCCGGCTGCCCGATGGGCGGCACCGTTCTCGACCCGTTCGGAGGATCCGGCACGACGGGCGAAGTTGCAGAAGTCAACGGGCGCCATAGCATTCTGATCGAGTTGAATTCGGACTATGTGGCGCTGGCGAAACTCAGGACAGAACAGACGGGCCTATTCTTCGGAGAACAGCAAACACCACAAGAAAGGGAAACATGAAACCAACGCCTGAAGACAGAACCAAGGGACTCTATCCGAAATACCTCATCAATCACGCCGACGGCTCGCCGACAGATGGAGACGCTAGTTACTTCGTGTTGCGCTACGATTTCCATCCCGGATGCGATCCGATTCACGTGGACGCCTGCAGGGCAGCGTTAAGAACCTATGCCAGCCTGATCAGGCAACACTTGCCTACGCTAAGCATTGATCTGCTTTACGCCTTGTCGGAACCGGTATTTTATGAGTGCCCACTTTGCGGGACCGCCGTGTCCGACTGCCTGGGAGCCATAAGCAAACACGTGACACAGTGTTGCCGAACTCGCCTCCAGCCGGAAGCGCAAAGCCGGAATCTGCCCGCCTGTGCCGTGGAGCGGGTCGAACACGAGGTTATCGAAAATAAGCTCCTGAACGCACTGGAGGACAGTGACAAGGTTGCCCTGGTGGTGACGCGCGAGGACCTCGATAGACTGATATATGCGTTGAACAGCGTGCCACTCGAAACCACGGGACGTTCAATGCTTGCTGGCTTGCGGAAACTGCGCGACTCCGCGTTTGCTTCGCGGAAGAATGGGACAAATGGGGCTGATGTGACGGATGCCAACGAAACGGGTGAGCGGACCTTGCCCGCGAAAGGAGCGAATGGAAACTGAGACCACACCGCCAGCAGGCAAAGGTACGCTCCACCCGCTGGTTGGCCGTCCTCTGGCCTTCCTGCAAAACGCATGGGTGCGCGATCCGGACCGTCTGTGCGAAACGCTAGCCCGGCATGACGAGGCGTTCCGCCTCGTCATGCTGCGACGCCTCCTTTTCTCCGGGTGCGTGACCGGACGGAGACTGCGGATCGCATTCGGACCGCTGTGCGAACAGATCGTATGGGAAGAATGCACACGTGAGATTGCAGGAGACCCGCGCACGATTCTGCCAGCGGACCGTGTGCATATCGCGGCGGCCATCTTGCGACATGCCCCGTGCGTCGTGATCGCGTTTGGGAAGCACGCGGCCGATGCTGTGGCTCGTCTTCCGAACGCGGGTGATATCCCGCTGATTTTCGCGCCCCATCCAGCGGCGCGACAACCGGCAACGATGGCCATGCTCAAAACGGCGGCTGATCGCGTTCGTGTTCATGCGGCCAACGCCCCGCGTGAGGGTCTGCTGAAAAGCGCGGGGGTGTGAAAATGATGAGACGTATTGGACAGATAGGACCGATGCAATGAGTGTTCCCAAGGATTTTGCCTGGACGCCTCACCCGGTTATCCCGGAGCCCACCCGCGAGCAAATCAACCGGCTGGCGGCGCGCCTGAACATCAGCCCGGCGCTGGCCGCTCAAATGGCGTGGACCAAGCGCCAGGAATCCATCCGCAACGAAAAGCATGATCCATTCACGTTCGGATGGGAGCCGCCCATCTGGAAAGTTGTCGATGCCCTGTTCGGGGTAGCCTGGATAGATCAAGACTGGGCAGAGCGCATGCGCCAGCATCTGACCTTCAAACATCCGGTCAAGGCCGTCCTCATCCTTGGAGGCCAGCGCGGCAGCAAGAGCGAGTACGCGTCCAAGCGGGTCGTCAAGATCCTGCGCTCCGGGGAAGGGCGGCGCGCCTGGGCGCTCCATACCAACAATCGCATGTCGATTGAGTACCAGCAGCCGCTCGTCAGAAAGTACTTCGCGCCCGAATTGCGCCGGCTCAAGCCGATCCGGACCGCGACCACGTACATCAACTACAGCGGCAAGAACGGATTCGCGGACGGCCGATTTATTCTGCCCAACCTCAGCGACTGTTCGTTCCTCGCCTACGAAATGAACCGGGAGACTGTGGAAGGCGGCAACGTGGACGTGATCAATCCGGATGAGCTTGTGCCGTCCGACTGGGTCGAAACCATGATGCTGCGAATCGCCGAGAAGAACGGCATCATGATCATCACGTTTACCCCCGTGCAGGGTTATAACGACACGGTCAAGATGTTCCTGGACGGGGCCAAGACGGTAAAGGAATCCATCGGCTATCTTCTGCCCAAGGACGGCGGGCCGGCTGACATCGAACGGGCGCTGGGCCTGAACCCGGACGAAATGAAGAGACTGGGCAACTGGCTGGACGATCCCAAGAAACACCCGAGCGTCAGCGTGTGGAGCCGCCCGGAAGAGTGTGGGGAGTGGATAGCTGACCAGACCTCAGACAACAGACCTCAGACCACAGACTGGGGAACCGGGACAGGGAGAAGCCAGCCGGCGCCGGCGCATGGCCGCGTGTTCGAGATGGTTCCCCGTGTGCTCAAGCCGCGCGACCCGGAGGAGAACCTGGCCGTTGTGCATTTTCACAGTTCGGATAATCCCTACGGGAATCCGTTGAGCGTGTGGCGCACGATCGCACGCAAGAGCGTTGCCTACCAGAAGGAACGCTTTTACGGAATCGCCACGAAGATGATGGCGGCGCGCTTCCCGAAATTCAACGACACGCATCACTGCATCAAGGCCGCCGACATTCCGAAGACGGGCACCAACTACCACATCGTGGACCCGTGCAGCGACCGCAACTGGTTTCAACTCTGGATCCGCGTGACACCAGTCGCGGCCTATGTCTGCAAGGAATGGCCGGGCAACTACTACATTCCCGGCGAAGGCGTCCCCGGCCCGTGGGCGCTCGTGGATGGCAAGAAGCCAGACGGACGCATGGGGCCGGGACAGAAAAGCTTTGGGTGGGGCTACGCGCAGTACAAGAAGGAAATCGCGCGGCTCGAAGGCTGGAAGGAATACAAGGACTGGATGGCCCTGCCGGACGCGGAGCGCTCCGGAAAATCCGAAAACGAAATCATTGCCTCGTGGAGCCAGTACGGCGAGGCGGACGAACTCATTTTCGAGCGGTACATGGACGCGCGGTTCGCCTCCGTCAAGAGTTTCGACATGGGCGGCATGATTACGCTCTTTGAGGACATCGAGGACAAAGCCAATCTGATCTTCGCCCACACGTCCAACGAAGGCGAGGGCCGGGACAGCATCGACGCCGGCGTGTCCATGATCAATGACGCGCTCTACTTCGACGACAGCAAGCCGGTCGATTTCATGAACTGCCCCAAACTGTACATCTGCGAAGACTGCATCAACCTGATCTTCTCATTGGCCACCTACACCGGCGCGGATGGACAGAAGGGCGCGTGCAAGGACCCCATTGACTGCCTGCGGTTCTTCTACCTCAAGCGGTGCGAGTACCAGCAGGGGTGGGAAGAGGCGCGACGAGGCGGCGGAACAGGCTACGCCAGCGGCGGGGGAGTGTACTGAGTAATGGAAAACAAGGAAGAAAGGAATAATGAACATAACGAAGGTAAATGTAACTATAGCGATGAAACTGTGCAAAAGTCTGCCGGCTCACCCAAGTTTACTATCTGATTCCGTCTTGCTGAGATATCGAGGAATCGGAAGAAAGATTCTTGAGACAATCAGATATTTGCAGAGTACAGAGCCACGCCTAGTCGATCCACGTTGTTTAGGAAAGCCGCGCTGCGATGCCTGCAGGGCTTGGGAATTCTACGGCACGACCCGCGGTATAAAGATTGGAAGATGTCGTAGACACGCCCCGATGATGGAGGCTCATGACGAATTCGCCTATTTCCCGGTTACCACGGAATTGTATTGGTGCTGGGAACAACTGCCAACGTAAGCCAAAAGGAAACAACAATGGCATTGCCTGAAACGACAGTGGTGAGACGGAAGGATATTCTGGCGCATCTGGGGATCACGGTGGACAGGTTCTATGAACTGGTCGGCCATGGCCACATCACGGCGCACCGGCTGAAGGACAAACGCGGCCGGCCGCGCGGACAACCGATCTATCTACGGGAAGACGTGTTGAAGTTCGAACAAACCCTGAAGGGAGAACAAGCATGAGGCGGCGGTTGAAACTGTGGATCTTGAGGAGAATCGGCGAACGCGTGATGGTGACGCTCCGCAAAAGCGGGAGCATGCCAGACGGCGAGGTCCTGGCGGCGCTGTGTTATTCGGAAGACGCCTCGATCATGCGGGCGATATCCGAACTGCGGGCGCGCATGGAGGACGACATCATGGAACACGCCTGGCATTCCACCCCGGAGGCGCGTCTGGCGCACTTTGCGCGGCTCGAAGGCATGAACGATTTCTTCAAGGCGATCATGGCGAAACGGCGCGAAGCCATGACCATCGCGCAGGAAGAGAGCACGAAAGTATAGGAAACCGTAGGAAACCGTAGGAAACCGTGGAGAAACTAAGCCGATAGTTGTTCTACATGGAACAATTATAGGTTTACGAATGAGGCCGTACACAGAGTGCGGCCTTTACTTTTTCAGGCCCCGCCGGGTGGCGGAAACGAAAATGCAGAAACCTACTTGATCGGGGAGATCATGAAATGACGACGAGAGCAGAAGGACAAGGCGCAGAGGGAACCCAGGCCGGAGCCGAGCACACGGACGAAGGTGGGAACACAGCCGTAGCGGAATTGGATCGATTGGCCGCAGCGCAGGACGGCGAGGAAGCCGGAGCGGGTGAAGGTGAAGGCGCTGAAACAGGCGAGGGTGAGGGTGAAGGAACCGGGGACGGCGCTGGCGACGGCGCGGGAGCCGGTGCTGGTGAGGGCGAAGGCGGGGATGAGGATTCGCGCGTCGTGTTTACGCCCGAGCAGCAGGCCGTGTTCAACAAGCGGGTTGGCAAGGAAGTGGCCAAGACAAAGGCGCTCCAGACCCAGTTCGACGAGTTGAAGGCGGTCCAGTCCGCCGCCAATACCGAAATCGCCCGGAGCATTCAGTTGCACCCCGCGTATGTGACAAAGGACGACTTCGCGCTGATTCAGACGGTCAACGTGCTGGAAGCCGAACAGGACATCCTGGCGGAAGCGCAGGCGGACGAAGAGATCACCCTGGACAAGCTGCCGAAGGCAACCCAGGCGTGGATCAAGGCCAACTATCCGAACGCGGATGCGGTGGACAAGAAGATGCTGGCCCGGCGGGCGACGGTCATACAGCGCGAGCTGCAGACCAAGGCCGGCAAGGCTGACGCGGCCTATGAAACCGCGAAGAAGCTCCAACTGTCGGACCTGGCCCTTGGCCGCAAGGTCCGGATGGAGCGCGAAGCGGCCCGCAAGAAGGCTGGTGACGCTGCGGGCGACAAGGGCAAGCCGGCCCAGTCCGCGTTGCGAACGGCATCCCGGCCCGTAGCGACGGGTGCGGAAACGCGCCGCGATGGAGTGAATCAGGCGAAGCTGGCGACGGGCGGGAATACCGCCGAAGCGTTGATGGATGCGATCGGCTGACCGATGCCGGGGACGGTAATCGGGAAGCCACACGCCGGGCGAGTGCCGGGCGGAACCGAATAGACAACGGGCGAGAGCCCGAGCATGGGAGTGACTACCGTGGCAAATGGACCGATTACCGAGGCGTTGCAGAATCAGAAGAAAGTCGAATGGCGCGACGCCATTCAAACCGTCGAAGTGGCGGAAACGCCCGTCCTGGGCATGCTGAAGGAAGGCAAGAAACCGGCGCAGGTTGAAACGAACTGGTCGGTCATGCGCCGCGACCGCGGCCCGATCGAGGGCATCCCCGACAACACGCCGGTGGGGCAGACCAAACACCAGAACCGACGCAGCCTGAAGGCCGTGAGCCAATGGTTGCGCGATCCGTGGGGCGTCAGCCATTTCGCCGAGTTGACCGAGAGCTACGGCGTGGCGGATGAAGTCAAGTTCCAGAAAGCGGAATCGCTCCTGCGGCTCCGGACAAGCCTGGAACGGCTGTTCCTGTCCACCCAGGACTGCGCCCGCGAGGGCGGCGGCGCGAAGCCGGCCAAAGCGAACCTCCTGCGCGCCATCGGACGCTGGCTGGAGGCCACGGAGGCCAACATCAACTCCGAGTATCCGATTCACTCCGATGTGCGGGTGGCGGCCGCCTGCAACTTCAACGGCACGCTCGCGGAGTTCACGGATACGAGGCTGGAAGCGATGCTGGTGGCGGCCGCCAAGCAGCGGCTGAAACCGGCCACGCTCGATTTCCATGTGGGGACCGCCCTGAAGGCGCACATGGACAACTGGACCCAGCATGATGCCCATGTGACCGAGACCAATGCCTCATTGGTGCGGTACAACGCCCAGGCGAAGGATAAGACCTTCCTCAAACAGGTCGATTTCTTCAGCTTCAGCGCGGGCCAGATACGGTCCCACCAGAACTTCAACATCATGTGGGACCTGACCACGGGTGAACCGAGCGACTACACGGATTACTCCGGGTACGGCCTGGACATGTCGAACGGCTGGGAAGTGCGGATGATGAAGAAGATCACGCACGGCGATCTTCCCAACGACGACAGCGGCCCGCGCGGAGTGTGGGGTCTCACGCTGTTGTTGGCCTGCCTGATGCCGGCTGGCCAGATCAAGGTTCAAATCAACAAGGCGGCCTGAGCATTCTCCGGGGGCCGGCAAAGGCTGGCCCCCGGATTCGAGCAGAGGGAATGGGACGTATCGGACGGATAGGACGGATTCACAAACAACAAGGGAGAATGTTCGAGATGAAGAAGCTTTTGACAATTGCGATGGCAGTGGGGGTGGTGATGTTGGCGGCGACGGTCCAGGCGGCAAGCTGGCGCCCGTTGTCCGTGAGTGAAGCGGCGATCATGGGGGCAACGCACGTTGTGCGTCTGACCTATGAGGACTTCGCGGCCTCGACGGCCACGAATACGGCGCTGGTGATAAGCAACCTGCACACCTTCGCGTCCAATGACGCCGTCGAGTGTGTGGGTATGGTGCTGGAACGGGCCTTCGACACGGCCAATACCAACTACACCGGATCCTGCCTGCTGACGGTGGGGGATGGATCGGACGCCGACCTCTATCTGACCAGCACCGAGCTGGCCAGCGACGGCAGCGAGGTGGCCTTCAAATTCGGCAGAGCGGACGTGCCCACCATCGCGGTGACCGCCTCGCCGGAGACGAATACCATCTACTACCTCGGGGCCACCACAAATCTACTGACCAATACGGTCGTATTCGTGCCGCCAACGCCCACGGCGACGGCCAGCGCCGGCACGACGGGCCGCAAGGTCTACACCAGCGAAAGCTGGCTCGTGCTGACCTTCACGCCCAACGCGGCGGAAGCGCTGTCCGCCAACTTGACCGGGGCGATGCGCATCTACTTCCGGAAACGGTAGCGCAATGGTTGGGGCGCCTGCCCAAGACTGGCCCTGGCTGGTCTTGGGGGGCGCCATAAACGTTCGTTCACCATCGACCCGGAGGAAACAGCGCATGCCCAGCAGAGAATGTTATGAGACCCCGTGCGGAGGCCGCCGCATCTTCTCCATGTCCGAGGCCGATTACCTGACCAGCGTGAAAACGCTGGGGCCGCGGCTGGGGGTGGATAACCCCTTTGATCATCCCGAATTCATGGCGGACGTGCAACGCCTGGAACCGGATATGACCGTGCGGACGATTCCGCGCAAGACGCGGGTGCACCTCGCGGACATCCGGACCGCAGTACCGTCCCGAGGGCGCCTCACGCGCTTCGGGCGCGCAAGCTTTACCAAAGTCTATTGATCGGGAGAATCCACATGTCTGAAACCGATAAGGTATCCCAGGTTTCGGGCGACGGCGCCAAGGGCGCTCCCGACACGCTCGCTGAATTCAAGGCCATCATCAACGACATCAAGAGCGAATGCTCTGACGCCATGCGGACCGCGCGCCGGGATCTGGAAAAGGTTGTCTTCTGCAAGTGGGACGGCCAGCGCGTGGACGGGCGCAAGCGCCAGGATGATCTGGGCGAAAAGCCCAAGCCGTTCGAGGGGGCCAGCGACAACCGGGTGCGTCTGGTTGACAAGATCATCCGCGAGCACGTGGTGGACTATCTGGCCGGCGTGCGCCTCGCCAAGAAAACGTTCAAGCCCATGGAGGGCATGGACCAATACGCCGCCGCCAAGCTCAACATTCTGGTGAAGTGGATCACCGAAACCTACTGGGGAGAACAGTTCATCACGCAACTCAAGCTTCTGGGCCGCTACATGGAACAGGACACGCCCGCCGTGGCGTGCGCCATGGTGGACTGGGTGGAGGAGCGCCGACTTGAGTACCGCAAGATCGAGCGCAAGGATCTGGTGGACTTGTTCCTCGAGAAGCAACGCCAGGCCGAAATGCAGATGGAGCCGGAAGCGCTCGCCCAAATGGCCGAGACCATCGTGGACATGGCCACCTTCCCCGAATTGCTCGCCGAATTGGAACAGTTCCTCCAGCAGGTGCTCGATATCAAGCCGGCCCGCGCCCGGACGGCTGCCCGGGAACTGCAGGAGACCGGCAAAACAGACATACCCGTGCCCTACCTTTACAAGCGCGGCCCGGACCTTGTGGCCCTGCGCCTGTTCGACGATGTGTTCATTCCGGCCAACACGACCGACCCCAATAACGCCCGCGTGATCCTGCGGCGCGAATGGCTGAGCGAACCCCAGTTCAGGGAACGGGCCATCCGCCTGAAATGGAACAAGAACTTTGTCGCGGAAATGATGGGCGGCGACGAGGCCACGGATAGCCGGCGCATGAAAGGACAGGAGGGCAAGAGCGCCTTCGAGGATCTGACGAGCGACGGGCGCGTCAACACGACGGCCAGCGAGACCAATTTCCGCAAGGGCAACTGGGAAGTCATCACGGCCTATCATTATGCGACCAATGACGACGGCGTCATGGGCATCTACGTGCAGACCTTCAGCGGGCTATGCGACACACCGGCCACCAAGGACGAGCCCTACAAGCGCAAGCACGGCGGTATGCCATTCCGCTGGAAGAAGCGCGAGGAGTTGAATGACAGGCTGATGGATTCGCGGGGCGTACCGGAACTGCTATCCACGGATCAGCAGACGTTCAAGTTGCTCCGGGACTCGTTTGAGGACTACACCCAGATATCGACGCTGCCGCCGATCACGGTGCCACCCGGGAAACCGCACTACAAAATCGACCTGGTACCGCTGGGACGCGTGGACTCCAACTCGCGCGAGCCGACCGCCTTTATGCAGCCGCCGCCGTACCCTGCGGGCGCGGACCGTTACTGGGACAAGGTCCGGCGCGACGTGAATGAGGACTGGGGCCGGGCGGACAAGGACAGTGACCCCGGCGTTGTGACCCTCATCAAGCAGGACCGCGTCAACACATTCCTCGGGCTGGTGTCCGAGATCCTCAAGACATCCGTGCAGTTGTGTCAGGAGTTCATGCCTGACGACATGTTCGCCAGGATCATCGGCGGCAACGGCGTGCAGGTCAACCGCACCGTGGCGGAAATACAGGGGCTTTTTGACATGTCGCTGATTGTCGATGTGAACGATATGAGTCTGGACGGCATTACCGCCAAGACTGAAATCGTCCTCAAGAACCTCCGTCCGCTCGATACCCGCTCGACGATCCCCTATGACATGATCATCCGCAACGCGGTTGCCTCGCTCGATCCGTCCTGGGCCGACGCCATGCCGACAGTGGAACAGGCCGACCAGCGCGAGACCATCGAAGAAAAGGCCGCCTTCATTGCCATGCTCAACGGCGTGCGCCCGGAAATGCCCGAGAGCGGCATCAACGCGCCCCTGCGCCTGCAGGTGCTCCAAGGCGAAATCGAGCCGCGCCGCGCCAATCCCAACGCCTTCCCGCCGCTCAGCCAGGCTTCCACGCTCCTGATTCAGGAACGCATGCAGTACCTGGAGTTCCAGGCGGCGCAAATGCAAAACGCGATTACCGGACGGGTTGGCGTGGACACCAAGAAAACCGATGAAGCCATGATGGGGGCGGGAACCGGGATGATGGAAGGCGGTGCCATGTGAGAAGCGTTCCATTTCGCGAGGTCCTTGAAACCGTGCTGGCGCACTGCGGCCAGAAATACGACGGCACGCTGACCGTACAACAGAGCATCCTCATCAACTTCCTTAATCGACATGTCGCCCGTTTCTGGAACTGGGGCCCATGGCCGGAATGGACCTACAGTGAGAATCGTCCGTTTGCCGACGAATGGAGCGCAACCCCAACCTATCTCGCCGGCGCCGTCGTGTACCTGCCCGCCACGGAGCTTTACTACACCGCCCTGCTTTCCGGGACGAACCAAAACCCGGAAACTGCCACCACCTACTGGAGCGCCACCACTCTCACCACGCGCGAAGTGGCTTATGATCAGTACGGCAAAGCAAAGATCGGCAACGTCTGGATTGCCTCCAATGCCGATACCCATGCCCAGACCATCTATCGGACCTATCCGCGGCTCATCACGGCTACGGGCATTCGCTTCCCGGGCGTGACCCTCAATACCATCTGGCTCCGCTATAGCACGCCGCCAGCCCGCTACACATCGAAAGCCCATGACACCGCGGCAGCCTACGCCCGCTATGACCTTGTGCTATCGCCCGGCGCGTCCGGCGACACGTTCCCGTCAAAAGGCGAAGTCTATCAGGCCGATCTGTCCGCCGCTGGCACCCAGATATGGGTTTGGGTCCCATTCCCCGCGGTGGCCTTTGGCTACGTCGTACAGGCCACGGCGGCCGACATGCAGCGCTACTACGGCAAAACCGAAGAAGCCGCCCAACTTATCAGAGATGCCAATGAAGATTTGTATTTGGAAGCGAGTAAAGCGGGAATCGGGACTGAAATCGTTGTGGAAAGGTGAACCATGCGTAACGTCATCACACTGCTTGCGGTCACGTTTATGGCCACCACTGCGCCGGCACAGTGGAGCAACCCGCCCACAGGGCCCAGCACAGATATTCCCGTCTTGCAACAGACCGGATGGCAGTTATTTGTTTCCACCACGCAAGTTCAGCTCGCATGGATTCTGGCAAATCACCTGCCCACCAATTCGCTGGGTTCTCAGTTTGCGCTCGTGGACGGCAAATGGACGGTGACAGGAGGTGTGGTGGCTGCTGAGTACGATCTGATTGCGTTGGCCGCGCTCGCCAATCACGAGACGAATGCCGCCGCTCACGCCGGACTGTTTGACATCTATGGCTCCTCCTCCGCCGTCTCCAACTGGGCGGCAGGCGCGTTCTGCACGTTGGCCCAGGCAAGCAACATAGCGGCCAACGCGACGGCTGGCCTGATATCCTCCGCAACGGCCACCAGTATCGCTCAATCCGTCGTCTCTGCAGACCCCCGCGTCATCAACAGCACGACCAATGCAAGCGGCCTGCTTACCTGGGCATCGGGCGTGGTGAGCCTGACCTATGCCAGCCTGACGAACGCTATCGCCACGACATTTCAGCCAGTGGGCGCGTACCTCACCGAAGTCCTGACATCCCCGACGAACCTGCCGGCCGGTACGCTGGTATGGACGGCTGGCAGGCTGTGGGGCGGCACCAATCAGACGGCGGGCAGCGGGATTGGATACGTTGACGCGACCAACGCGGCGGTAGCGGTTGTGGGCGCTCATACCAACACAGCCCCACTGTTGGCGCATCCCGGCCTCGGCACGGCGGCGCTCAGTTCCAATGAGGCGTTTGCGGCGTCAGGCACAGAAAGCAAGTGGCAGGCTTATGGGGATCCGGATTACATCGAACCGAAGAACGGCAAAGGTATTGCGGCGGGACTGTGCACGTTCGTTACCAATGGCACTATCTGGGGGGCCCACCTATACCTCGGCGTTGCGGCGATAACTAACTCTAATCCGGATGACCCAATAAACGGCACCAATTTTGTCATAGGAAACGGCGCGGCGCTGACTGGCTTCACCCCTGCCCAAATCGCGGCGGCGGGGGGCATCGTCAGCAATTCCGCGCTGATTGTCAACGTGCAGAACGCCACCACCATGATCGCCACGAACATCGGCGGCACAAACTGGTTTGGCTCGACACGCGGCGGCACCAATTACCTGTGGCCCATGATTGCCCCATGAAACGCGCAATCACCATAGCCCTGATGCTGGCCGCGATTCAGGCGGCGGCGGTTGACGTGTTCCTGCCTGCACCCACCGGCTGGACTTGGCGCGTCGAAGGCGTGAACGTGCTGGCTAGTTATGCGACGAATGGAGCACCCGCCGCTCCGTGGTACGAGTCCGAATCCTGGTATCCCTATTCGCTGGCCTACTGGCAGTTCAACGATGCCGCCGAAACCAACATCACCGACTATTCGGCAGTGGGTACAAACCTTGCCTACTTGTTCAAGTCGGACGCCAATGCCACGAACTACAGTTTCGCCAGTAGCGCGTTTCGGCCTGATGTCGGCACATCCGGCACGACACCATACGCCATCATCAAATCCAGCGCCACAAGCCTGCTGGACGGCGCAACAAACTGGACGGTTGCCGCGTGGGTCTACGCTGACTCATTCCCGGCGCTATCCGCCATCCTGTACCGATTCGGCGCTACGTCTGATGGGCTGCGGTGCGCGACCAATGCCGTAAGTGGGTTTAACAATAACGTCGTTATCACCAAGGGCGGCGCGATGCCTACGAACACATGGGCGCATGTCGCATTTACCTGTTCGGGTTCCGCGGTGGGCGCGAGGAGGCTGTATATCAACGGCGTGCAGGTAGCCAGCAATACGGCCACCAGCGCGACCACGATGGGCACTAATGGCGCGTGGGCACTCGGGATGGATATGCGGTCCACGACGGATCGGCAATGGATTGGAATGCTGGACGATGCACTGCTGGTAGCCTATCCGATGAGCGGGCCGGACCTGACGAACATGGTCAACCATGGGAGGACGGAATGAAGCGAATACTGGCAATAGTGGCCGCGTGTCTGATGCTGTCGGGCTGCCGGACGTACTACGTCTACCAGTTCGGGGATTCGCCCTCGATCAATGTGGACGCCAAGGTGGACAAGGAGATAACCCCAACGGTGAAAGCGAGCGTGCAATGAACAGCGGCACAGACTCACGCTTTACACAATGCTGCGGCCACAAAATCTCCGTCTACGTTATGGCGGGCAATGTCAGCGTTGCTGAATGCCCACAATGCGGGGAGTGCGTGACCGGGGCGGGTGCTGGTATTGATACGCTGATTGAGCGATGGAACGGCGGCGAACGTGATAGGCCGACATTGGTTTCTATGAACGACATGCAGGCGTTTTGTGACGCCGTAGCCGATGAAGTCAAAGCAGAGTACCCCGGCGTGGATTATCTGCGGTTTAACATAGAGTCAGCAATTCAGACGCACGCCAAAAGGCTTGGCTGGGCGTGGTATGACGGACCAAAGCGAGTGAAGAAAGCGAGCGTACAATGACAACCGACGAAATGACAGACGACATGCAGGCAGTGGCAATGGAACGTGCGGCGGATCGGCAACTAATGCGCGGCATAGGCTTGCTGTCCGTGCTGGCAATCGTGGCCGCTGCTGTCCTGCTGTGTCTACCGGGCTGCAAGTCCCTGCCTGCCGGGGCCGTGGGTGCGGTGGCGGGCCTGACCAATAGCCTGCCTGCCGTGGACCTACCGGGGCAGGATAAGCCCGCCTTATGCGGTTGCGACCTGGCGTTGCCGCTGGCAGATGGGCCGTATGACGCCGAGCACATGCACATCAACGAGCGCATGGAGGAGTGTAGCATCGAGACGCAGACCGGCCTACTGGTGCGCTATCAGGTCTGGATACCGTCCCGGCGTGATTGGTGGATGCAATCGAGCATCGGCAAGGGGCATGTCCGGCTTGACGCCTCGGGGAACATCTATGCCGAATGTCACACGACGCAGGGTTACCGCTACCACGTTACCGGATTCGGACCGACTGAATTGCACGGCAACAGGCCACCGGATAACAAGGTCATCGGAAATGCCGTCCGGAATGGGCAGGGGCGGCAGTACATCAATGTGGAATGCAGGAAGGCGCAGTAACAGGCGGCCCGAAAGGTATCGCCGGAAGGGAAGCAGGGGTATGACGGGTTACAACGAGACGGCGCAGACGGTGCGGACACGGGAACTCATTCGAACGGCAAATGGTAGCATCAACCCAGACGCGAAAGAGGCAATGAATCACGTCCTCGATACCGCTGAGGAAGCGATACAGCCCGACCTATCACCGGAAGACCGTGCCGCCAAGACCGCCATTGCCGTGCTCGCCCTCGCTAATGCCCAAAGCCGCCATGCCCTATCTGCGCGGGATATGGTGGCCGCTGGCGTCAAAGAGCATTCCGAAGGTTGCCCAGGCCGCGCTCGATCCTTCTCCAGCGTCAAGACTGCCAGTGATGCCCTGTCGTGGGCGAATCAGCATCGCATCACGCACTCCATCGCTATCGCCGCACTGGTTATGCTGTCGCAATGGCTGGAGCGGCCCAATCCCCAGACGGCGGCGGCGCTGGCGAAGTTGACGCGGCAGACGGCGGCTACCCTGGCCGACAAAACCGAGGGCAGCAAAAAGGCCGTTGCCAAGGCCAGTGATGACCGTGAGGCGCGGATCATTCAGGCTGTCGAGGCGGCATTGGATGCCGAGGATAGGAAAGGCGACGGGGGATGACCACCCGCGTAACAGGCCGGACAATAGAGCACGGGGCGACGGTGACACCATGACGCAATTTGTCATACCTCAAGACTATGATCCGGCAACGACTCATCTGGTGATACCGCGGCGAAACACGCCGACACTCGTATCATGGATGCACGGGGCCGTGACGCCTGCCGTCGCGCTGTTCTGGATCGCGCAACCGGAGTTCAAGGCGATTATGCCGACCGTGTTCCCGAATGGCATCCTGCTCAATTCAGGACTGAACGGCCAGCATCGGGGGTATGACGCGCCCATCGTGGGTTACAAGGCGAACTCATGCTCCAATCTGTGGGGCATGATGGCCAAGACGGCGATTCACGAAATCAGCGTGTCCGAGCGGTATCCCTTCATGTGGGTTGACCCATCTGGTTCGGCGTGTTGGCTGCCAACTCGACACGGGCGCAGGCCGAAGAAGCGCACCGACTTCGGCAGCATCCCGACCTTTCTGCGCTGGAAGTTTGCTCCGAATCAGTGTCTTGGATTCCTGCATCACGACGGCGGCTACGATGAGAAGGGCTTATGGGCCTATGAGCCTGTCGCCAATGCGAATGTCGAATACGCTCCGAAGCCTGTCTTCATTCCCCGGTCGCGGGAGTGGATGGACTCCTCGCTGCGGACAATGTACCGCTGCCAGTGGGGATCGAGTTATCGGCCATGGATGGACAGCAACCAGATTTATTGGGGCGTGTGGTTCGGTGGCCGCTTTGTCTGGAATCAGACGGCAGAGGCGAAAGAGGCGAGGGTGACGCCTAAAGTACGCGAAAAGGAACAGAACCATGGAAGCTAGCACCATCAACGAATTGATTGCGGAAAACCGGTGGCAGCTAGACCCCAGCCAGTTTCAGGCCGGGCAAGATCCAGACAAGCTCATCAGGTATCTCCCCAATGTAGCGCGCGAAGATCTCGCGGCCTATGTGACCGCCCTGAAGGCAGTGCCCGTTTTCAACAGTCCGCAGGCCAACAACAAAGTTTGGCTGGGAGCCTGGTACGGCGGGAGAATCTGGCTGAACTATGATCAGGAGAAACGCTTTAGCCTGTTCCAAGTGCTGCATGTCGGCGGATCCAGTACGGATGATATCCGCGTTGAAAACGGATGCCAGTACCGCCTGACCACGAGTTTCTATTTTGCACAGGCGACGATTGGCGCGTTGCCCGCGGCGAGCAGCGGAATAGCCTATGAACGCAGCCCGATTATCAAGGACAACGATACCAGCCGCTTCACCTACAGCGTGACCAAGCGCGAGCGGTTGACGCAGACGGTGGGGGAATACAATACCGCCCGCCAGACGTTAGAGTATCAGACCCGCCGCGAAATCCTTGGCGTTCGTGATGGAGACCTCGATGACACCGGCGCTGCTGTGTCAATCCCTGCGTTGACTACCCAGACCGCGGGGCAAATATCGGAAATAATTCGCACCAAGAACGCGGACTGCACGCAGAATGTTGCCATCGAAACAAAACATGCCGTCACCAATGCGGCCGCGGCCACCGACAAGGCCATTGACGCCTTCGAAGTCCAGGGGACGGTGGAAGGCAAGAACATCGTTGATGAGCCGGCCTTGCCCGCCGCGCAGACCGCCGGGTATATCGTCATGCTACGGAAGCGCCTGAATGCGTTCCTGCGGTGGGACACGGAAACCACCACACGGGAATCGGTAGAACGCGCTGCGGCTGGCTCCGGCGTGACCATTGAGGCGACGGAAAAGGCGGAAACCGCTGAGGCCCGGAACCTGGCAGCCGAGCCGACCTTGCCAGTGACCCAAACCGCCGGGATCATCGTGACGCTGAG
>Ga0172380_10004462_pt1 | contig 17950 bp, 15 predicted proteins | sample Leawe162metaG_FD_119747 | JGI IMG/M metagenome (GOLD analysis project Ga0172380, IMG submission 119747) | Leachate microbial communities from a municipal landfill in Southern Ontario, Canada - Leachate well 162 metaG | ecosystem: Engineered > Solid waste > Landfill > Unclassified | place... | reverse complement strand
CCTCTTCGCCTCCCCTCCCAAGTGGGCCGCCTTCCCCTCCGGCGCACAGCTGTAGCCCGAAAAATATCGGACCCTCTGTGTTTATCGGCCCTTCAGGCCTTCCGTCGGGGAAGTTAGGTTAATCTGCGGTTAACCCTTCGGCGGCTTTTGGGATCAAACGCCGGGGACGGCGCGAATCAACTGAGACCGAAGCGAAGGGGAGCATCGCCCATCCCCCCCCGGCCAGACCTGCGCGCTTGCACCTTTCGGGTGCCCAACTCCGGCGGATGCTCTTGTTGACAGTTCGAAATTTCCGGCCAATCTTGGGGGCTCACAAAACCACCGAATCATGGCACTCGAAATTGGCACCAAAGCTCCGGACTTCACCCTCAAATCCATGACTGCCGACGGGCTCGTGGATGTCACCCTCTCCTCAAACTTCGGCAGGCAGGCGACCGTTCTCCTGTTCTTCCCCCTCGCGTTCACCGGCGTCTGCACGCAGGAATTCTGCGACGTGACCGCCGGGTTGCAAAAATTTGCGGACCTGAAAGCCGAGGTCCTCGGGATCAGCGTGGACAGCCCGTTTGCGCAGGGCGCTTGGGCCAAGAAGGAAGGCATTACGATCAAGCTGCTCAGCGATCTGAACAAGACCGTCACCGCGGCCTACGACGTGGTCTTTCCGGGGCTCGCCGGAATCGGCGACACCGCCGCGCGCGCGGCATTCGTCATCGATTCCGCGGGGCAGATCGTTTACAGCGAGCGGACGCCAACCCCGAAAGACCTTCCCGATTTCGAGAAAATTGAAGCGGCCCTCAAATCGCTCTGACGTTGCCGGTTGGAAAGGCATGAGAGGGATGGAATGTCCTCCCCACCGGAACACGGCGAGATGCTGAAGGCAACAGGCTTGATTCCCACGAGGAGCGCGAGCCCCGACCTCCGGCGCTTCCCGGATTTCCTCATCCTGGGCCCCCAGAGAACCGGCACCACGTGGCTGTATTTCAACCTCCACCTCCATCCGGAAATCCTTCTCCACCGGATGAAGGAGACCTATTTTTTCAATACGCTGGGAAAGCCGGACCATCCGCATTTTCTGTTTCCGTGCCTGGAAGATTATCTGGATTCCTTCATCGAGCCGCCGGGGGAACGCCTGAAGAAGCACATCGTTTGCCTCCGGAAATCCCTGTCGTTTTACCGGCCGAAAATCCTCGGCGAAGCCACGGCCTCGTATGCGCTCCTTCCCGACGAAATCATCGCGGAGATCGTGCGCCTGAACCCGCGCATCAAGGGGATCATCATGCTGCGCGATCCCGTGGGACGCGCCTGGTCGCATGCGAAAAAGACCCTGGTTCGGGGACGGAGTGGGCCGGTGGGCTTCGAAACGTTCCGCGCCTACTTTGAAACCTCGGGACAAAAGCAACGCGCGGGATACTCCGCGATGATCGAGCGGTGGAAAAAGCATCTTGCCCCGGGGCACCTTTACATCGGGCTCCACGACCGGATCGCGTCCTCTCCCAAGGCGTTGCTGGAAGAGATGGAAAGGTTTCTGGGGGTCACCACCAAGGCGCTTTATTTCAACCGGCATCTCACGATCAAACTCAACCCCACCTCGGAAGATTCCATGCCCGCGGAAGTGCGGGGCTTTCTGGAGGAATTCCTCGCGGCGGAAATCGTGTCCTATCGGGAACTTCTGAAGGATGTCGGCGCAGGCAGGGCGCTCTGACGGGCGGGAAACATTTCGATCGACGGCGAACTGCGCCGCATTTTTCCGATGTCGCATTTTTCCGATTGATTGACGGGCCGCCGACAAGGATGATCCGCCACGATGAACCCCGATCTCCTCTCCGCCTCCCGTTCCGCAGTTTTGGTTTGCGATGGGGCGATGGGAACCCAGCTCATGCTGCGCGGCCTCACGCCGGGGGAATGCGGCATGCGGTGGAACGAGGAGCGGGCCGCGGATGTCGGCGCCGTTCATTCCGCCTACGCGCAGGCCGGCTGCCGGGTGATCACGACGAATTCTTTCGGGGGCACGCGGACGATGCTCGGGCGCCACGGGCTCGGCGACCAGGTCCTGGATTGGAACCGCAAAGCCGCCGCCCTCGCGCGGGCGGCTGCGGGCGGGAACGGGTGGGTCTTCGGGGATGTCGGACCGTTCGGGGATTTTCTGGAGCCATTGGGAGAGACCGCGGAGGACGAACTGCTCGCGATCTTCAGCGAGCAGATCGGCGCCTTGGTCGAGGGCGGGGCGGATGCGATCCTGGTCGAGACCATGAGTGATCCTGCCGAGGCCGCGATCGGCGCGCGGGCGGCAAAGTCGGTTTCCGGGCTTCCGGTGGCAGTGACGTTTGCGTTCCAAAAATCCGCGGACGGGTTTCGCACGATGATGGGCACATCGGCCCGCGAAGCCATCGCGGCGGTGCTCGGGGCCGGAGCGGAGATCGTTGGCGCCAATTGTGGAACCGATCTGAGCCTGGATGACTACGTGGCTCTCGCCGAGGAACTCAAGGCCGCAGCGGGGACGGCTCCGGTGATCCTGCAGCCGAATGCCGGTGCCCCCAAGAGCACCCCGCAGGGAGTCGCCTACGACGCCACGCCGGATGAGATGGCCGCCGCCGCGCTGCGCCTGCGCGGGGCCGGAATCTCGATCATTGGAGGATGCTGCGGAACGACCCCGGCCCACCTGGCGGCCATGGCGCGGGCATTGGCCTGATGGACACCGCCAAAATCGAGGTCGAGTCGGGCGGACGACTGCACCGCCTGGAAGTGGACAGGCTGGAGCGGACGCTCGCCGAGATTCTGGCATCCGCAGGGTTTCCTCTCAACACCCGCTGCAGCCAGCGCGGGCTGTGCCGAGGGTGTCATGTGGTCGTGAAGGAAAACCCGCCGCGGGACCTGCTCGCCTGCCAGCATCATCCCGGTGCCGGGGATTTGATCCGCATCGCGATTCCGGGACGATCCCTGCTCTCGCACCCCCCCTCGGTGGTCAGCGATTTTCAAACCGGGGTTCCGGTCGGGAGCGATCCGATTTTCACCGGATCGGGAACGCTGGGCGTGGCGCTGGACATCGGGACGACGACGGTGGCCGTGCTGCTCGCGGAGCTGGCCACCGGAAAGGTGCTCGCCAAAGCAACCGCGTTGAATGCCCAGGTCGCCCGCGGGGACAATGTTCTCACAAGGATCCACCTGTGCCAGACGGACAAGGCGAACATCGCGCTTTTGAAGGACGATTTTTGGGAAAAGACCTTCCGGGCGCTTCTCGGGGAATTGTTCCGGCAATCCGGGGCGGCGATTGCCGACGTGGCGGGCGTGGTCGTGGCGGGAAATACCACGATGCTCCACATTGCCTGCGGCGAGGACCCCACGCCGCTCGGAACGGTCCCCTTCACCCCCGCATTCCTCGACCAGCGAGAATTTTGCGGGGACCATTTCGGCCTGCCGCGGGAAACCCGCGTCATTTTTCTCCCCGGCATTTCCGCCTATGTCGGCGCGGATATTTCCGCCGGGGCCGCATGCTGCGGGGTTCGCTATGGCACCGGCCCGCAGTTGCTCGTGGACGTCGGCACGAACGGCGAGATCCTGCTCTGCGGACCGAAGGGAAACATTGCGTGCGCGACTGCGGCGGGACCGGCCTTTGAAGGATGCGGGCTCCTCTGCGGGATGCGCGCGGCCCACGGGGTCGTCGGGAAAATTTCTTTGGGGGCCGATCCTGTCGGTGTCGATTTCGAAACGATTGGCGGGCCGTGTGCCTCCCCGCATGGGATCACGGGTTCCGCCTATGTGGATTTTCTTGCGGAAGGCCGGCGAGCCGGGCTTCTGCAAGAAAACGGCCGCTTCAACCGCCATTTCATGGAGGCGCATCCCGCGCATTTCCGCCGGGAAGAGAACGGCCTCAGCTTCCTCCTCTCACCCGGCCTTCCCGACCTGCGCATCGGGGAGGTCGATGTCGCCCTGCTCCTGCAGGCCAAGGCCGCGATTGCGGCGGGGATTGAGACATTGCTGAATCTCCAGGCCCTGCCTGCCTCCGGAGTCGGACGGCTGTTCTTGGCCGGAGGATTCGGGCTGCACCTTTCCATCCCGAACGCCATCGCCTGCGGGCTTCTCCCGGGGTTCGCGGAAGAGCAAATTTCCGCCGTCGGCAACACGTCGCTCGGCGGCGCCTACCTCGCGATGCTCGACCGCTCGCTCGCCGCAGAAATGGCGGACCTCGATGCCGGAACCATCGAGCTGAACCTCGACCCCGGTTTCGAGGACCGCTATCTCGACCATCTCTCGCTGCCGTAATATCTGAAGGCTGGGCTCCGCCGCGAAGCAGGAGCGGAGGGGGAGAATCTCACGCCGCGGCTCGCCGCCGCCGGGCGGGAAGGTCGTAGAACTGGGGCGGATCCTCGCCCGCACCGTGCGCCATTTCTCCTGCGCCTGGCCCGTTTTTATCCCGCTTATCCCGAAAACCGATTTTCTCCGCGATCTCTGCGCCCCTGCGTGAGGAATCGCTGGATTCGGGCTTATTCCTCGTCACTGGGTTTGATCGCGGACCGTGTCGCGGACCGTTGACGTGCGGGGGCGGGAGCGCTAGCATCACCCGTTCGCCTGATGACGATTCTCGACCGATACATCCTCAAAAAATTCGCGACGCCCTTCGTGTATTGCTTTCTGGGGTTTATCGGGATCTGGTTCATTTTTGACCTGAGCGACAATCTGCAGGATTTTATCCAGGGACATGCGGGTTTTGACATCCTGATGGAATACTACGGGTCGCAGATCCCCCAGCTCGTGGTGGTTTGCCTTCCCATCGGGTTGCTGCTCGGGCTTCTTTATTCCCTGACGGCCATGTCCCGCTCGAACGAGATCATCTCGATGCTTGGCGCCGGGCTCAGCGTGACGAGGATTCTCGTTCCCCTCATCGCGGTGGGCGTGGTTTTGTCAGCCGTGACAACCTTCTTCAACTACGAGGGAGCGCCACATGCGGCGGCGACAAAAAAGCAGATGGTCCGGGACATCAAACGCGGGGAAAAGCGGACCGAAGCCGTCTTCGGACACCTTTTCCGGAATCGCGAGGAATTGCGGACATGGTTCATGCGCCGCATCAACATCCAACGCGGAAAAATCGGCGACATCCAGATCCTGCAACAGAATGAAAAGGGGGACATCCTGCAGCAATGGTATGCGCGCGAGGCCAACTATCAGCCCGAGATGAGGCGATGGGTTCTCTCCAACGCGAGGTATGTGGAAATGGACCCCGACGGAGACATCACGAAATCCGAACTCAAGGACACGCTGGTCATCGATGGCTGGAATGAGACACCCTGGCGGATCCTGAGTTCCGTGATGAACCCGGAATACCTGGCGGTCTCCGAACTACAGGACTACCTCACCTACAACAGCGATTTCCCCGAGAAGCGGCTCGTGGCTTACCGCACACACCTGTATTACCGCTGGGCGTTGCCGTGGTTCTGCCTGGTGGTTGTCTTTTTGGCGGCACCGATGGGGATTGTCTATTCGCGGCGGGGAATCCTCGGCGGGGTCGCGGTGGCGATCGCCTTGTTTTTCTCGCTGGTTTTCACAAGCAGCCTGTTTGTGGCCCTCGGCAAGGGGCAGAGAGTTTCGCCTTTCATCGCGGCGTGGGGACCCGTGATTTTCTTTTTTCTGATCGGGCTGGTTCTGCTTTGGTACCGATCCACGAACCGCGAGCTTCCGAAGCTGAAAATACCGGGATTTTAAATCATGCAAGCCGACTGGGAAATCAAATCACGGGCGCATGTGTGCGCACGGACCGGCAGGGAATTCCAGCCCGGGGAGACGTTCTTCACCCTGTTGATCCGCGAGGGGGATGGGTTCCGCCGCGAGGACCTCTCGGAGGAAGCCTGGGAGTCCCGGAATGACAACATCCAGCCGTTTTCCTTCTGGCGCTCCAAATACGAACCTCCGGCTCCTCCCCCTCCCGAACCTCTCCCCCGTGATGATGCGGAGGGCCTGCTCCGCCGGCTGGTTGCGGAAAACGATCCCGCTTACTCGAACGTGAGGTTCATCCTCGCCCTCATGCTGGAACGGAAACGCGTGCTGCGCCCGATGGAGAGCCAGGACGAAGACATGCTCGTTTACGAGCACGTCGCGACGGGAGAAACCATCGTGCTCGCCAATCCGCACCTGGGTTTCGACCAAATTCCCGCCGTTCAAAAAGAGGTCGGCGCGCTCCTCTCTCCGGATTCCGCGACCGGGTGAAACGAACCCGCGACGTTTGCCGATGATGCGATCCGCTCCAGTGACTCCGCGCCCGTTGCTTTTTCTCGCTCCGATGGCGGGGGTGACAAACACGGTGTTCCGCCGCCTGTGCAAAGGGTTGGGAGCCGATGTGCTCACCACGGAATTCGTTTCGGCGGAAGGGATTCTTCGTCGCAATGAGCGGACCCGGCGCTACCTCGAGTTCCACCCGGAGGAGCGCCCGCTCGGGGTCCAGTTGTTCGGGGCGGATCCGGACCATCTCGCCGAGGCGACGCGGGCGGTCATCCACTGGGTCGCCCCGGATTTTATTGACCTGAACTTCGGGTGTCCGGCCAACAAAGTGGTCTGCAAAAACGGAGGGTCCTCGCTCCTGCGCGACGGCCCGTTGCTGGCCGGTGTCGCGGGAGCGGTTGTCAAGGCCGCCGGCTCCGTGCCCGTGACCGCAAAGATCCGGATCGGGTGGGATTCGCGATCGGTCAACGCGGTGGAAATCTCGCGCATCCTCGAGGCCAGCGGCGTCCAAAGGATCGCCGTTCATGGCCGGACGAAGGCGCAGGGATATTCGGGAGCGGCGGACTGGACGGTCATTGCCGGGGTCGCGGACGCCGTGTCGATTCCCGTCATTGGAAACGGGGACATCGGCAATGCCCGGATCGCCCTGCAGCGGCTTCAAGAGACGCGGGTGGCCGGACTCATGATCGGACGCGCGGCGATGGGCCGCCCGTGGATCTTTTCCGAAATCCGGCAGGTCCTGGATGGCGGGCCCTGCCCGGCGCCGCCCACATTGCGCCGCCAGTGGGAGCTCATTTTGCTCCATTGCGCCCAAGAGATCGCCTGGTGGGGGGGGCGGGAGTTGCCGGCCATGAAAGCGATGCGAGCCCGGCTCATGACCTACACGCGGGGGTTGCCCGGCGGTTCCCGTCTTCGCGAACGGCTCCAGCGGGTGGAGTCGCTCGACGAGGTTCGCGAGATCGCCGGAAGTTGAACTCGTGGAACCGGAACCCGAAGGCTTTGCCGCCGTGGAAAATTTGGACCAAATCCCCGCGTTTTGTTGTCGCGTTTTGTTTGCCCCAACGGGCGTCAAGCTTCAGGATGCCGTGTTTCTCCCATGATTTTCCGCACGATCGCATATCCCCGCGCCGGCTTGATCGGCAACCCTTCCGATGGGTATTTCGGAAAAACCATCGCCTTCGCTTTCAGAAATTTTTCCGCGCAGATTGAACTCTGGGAATCGCCCGAGCTTGAACTCCTGCCCAGCCGTCGCGACCATTCCGTGTTCAAGGGCCTCCGGGCCCTGCACAGGGATGTCAGGCTCCACGGGTATTACGGCGGGTTTCGCCTTCTCAAGGCCGCCGCCAAGGCATTCTACGAATATTGCCAGGAGCGCGAGATCGCGATGGAGGAGAAAAATTTCACCATGCGCTACAAGTCCGACATCCCGAACCGTGTGGGGCTGGCGGGATCGAGCGCGCTGATCACGGCCTGCATTCGCGGATTGATGAGTTTTTATGGCGTGGCGATCTCGCGGCACACGCTCGCGAACCTTGTCCTCAGGGTCGAGAACAACGAGCTCGGCATTCCGGCGGGACTGCAGGACCGTGTGGCACAATCCTACCAGGGAGCCGTCTTCATGGATTTCGATCGGAACCTGATGGATACCCGCGGGTATGGGAACTACGAAACGCTCGATCCCGCCACTCTCCCCCCGCTCTTCATCGCCTACCGGGAGGATTTGTCCGAGGGAACCGAGGTTTACCACAATGATTTGCGCGCGCGCTGGCAGCGCGGGGAACCCGAGGTGTTGGAAGCGATCCAATTCTGGGCCGATCTGACGGTGAAGTTTCGCGCGGCGATCGAGGCGGGCGACCGTGCCGCGATGCACCGGGCGATCAATGCGAATTTCGACAAGCGGGCCAGCCTCTACGACGTGGGAGAGGGAAATCGGGATATGGTCGAGACCGCGCGGCGGACCGGTGCCAGCGCCAAATTTGCAGGCAGCGGCGGAGCGATTGTCGGGATCTATGACGACGAGACGATGCTCGCGCGTCTCGAAGAGGCTTTTGCCCCGAAAGGCATCCGCGTCATCAAGCCGGAGTTGGCGCCCGGACTCGCCACCGGCGAGCAACCATGAAGGCGATCATCCCGGCAGCCGGTCTCGGAACACGCTTCCTGCCGATCGCCAAGGCCGTGCCGAAGGAAATGCTCCCCCTCGGCGACAAGCCGGTCATTCATTACGTCGTCGCCGAAGCGGCGGCGGCCGGGTTTGACGAGATCCTCCTCATCGTGAGCCGGGGGAAGGAATGCATCATCCAGTATTTCGCGCCGAACCCGGAGTTGGAAAACCACCTCGGGGCCGCGGGAAAATTCCTGGCGTTGGAGGCGGTCCGACAGGTCTCGTCCATGGCCCGCATCGAATACGCTTTCCAGGAGAAAATGCGCGGGCTTGGCGACGCGGTGAGGATCGGGCGGGCATTTATCGGGAACGATCCGGTTTTCGCCGTGCTTCTGGGCGACACCGTCATGCAGCACAGCTCGCCATTGGGCGCGATGACCGCCGCATGGCAATCCCTGCGCAAGCCCTCCGTCTGCCTGGAACCCTGCGCGGAAGAACGGGTCTCGCGATATGGGGTCGCCGGCGGGCGTGAGGTGGAATCTGGAATTTTTGAGCTGGACGGGCTTGTCGAAAAACCCGCCGCCGCCCGCGCTCCGAGGCTGATATCCCGCGACGGAAACCGGCTCCCGTTCCACGCATTCGCCGCGCGCTATTTGTTTACTCCGGACATTTTTGACTGCCTCGAAAAAACCACGACCGGGCTTGCGGGCGAGATCCAGCTCACCGATGCGATGGAGCGACTGCGTCGAAAAACCGGCATGCTCGGAGTGGCGTGGCCCGGGAAACGCCTCGACATCGGCAGTCCGTCCGGACTCATCGAGGCGGCGCAGGCCCTGGGGCTCGCGCCGGAAAAGCATTAGCCCGGATAAATCACAGAGGGGCAGCCCATCTAGCTAACCATTTCCCATCCATTTCTTGACGGCTCCTTACGCGCGGATTTGGGCGCGGGCGGTATAAAAACCGTAGATGAACTTCCCAACGGATCATTCTCCTCCATCGACACGATGAGATAAGCAAGCCCCCGTCTTCGCGTCCATTCTAGCGTCGCATCCAACAGGGCTCTGAAAATCTTTGGGTTTCTGCCACGAATGAGGGCAAGGGTTACGAACGCCAGTCCAAGGACCTCTCCGGATTTCGGCAGGAGTTGCCTGCCCGACAATCTCGCTCCGGCATTGATCCATGGCCGCGCCCACCGCAGCCACTTCGAATACCCGGCGACTCGCGTCTGGCGAAACTGCATCACATCCCAACATCCCACGACCCCAAGAATATCGCCGTCGCTTCTGGCCACGAGGAAATCCATGCCGGTGAGGCAGGGAAACGCCGAGTCCTCCCGCCCATCGAGATCCCCACGCAGGCACACCGGAAAGAAATTCCGGGAAGGACCATGCGTGCCAAGAAACCCGGCGATTTCCGGCCATGTGGTTTCCGCCATTCCGAGGACGACCGCATCCGCATGGGCAACCGCCTCTCCGGGCAGCAGGGTCACATGAACGCCACCCAGCACGACAGGACGTCCACCGAAGCGAACCGGCAAGGGGTGCGGAAGAAAAACTGTCCATTCGAGCCGTTCGGGCGATACGTTGTGCGGACATGAACCCATCACTCCTTTCAGACGACGATTTTTACCCTCTGATCGAAGCGCGGCATTGTGATCCTTTCCGGATTCTGGGACTGAGGGAATTCCAGGGCCGGTGGATCGGGCGCGTGCTGCGTCCGGACGCGGCGAAAGTCCGCATGGTGGGCGCGGGGGGGAGGGCCTTCGAACTGGCACGGATTCACGAAGGGGGATTGTTCGAAGCGATCCTGCCGGATGTGAGCGAAGAGTTCGGATACACGCTGGAGTTCACGGGACATGATGGGACGCGGTGGCGCTCGCCGGATCCTTACTCGTTCGGTCCCGTGCTCGGGGAGATGGATATCTACCTGTTCAACGAGGGCACCCACTATGATGTTTACAAAAAGCTCGGCGCCCACGTGATGGAAATCGGGGGAGTGCCGGGGGTGCATTTTTCGGTCTGGGCGCCCTCCGCCCAGCGGGCGAGTGTCGCCGGGGATTTCAACGGGTGGGACGGGCGCATCCATCCGATGAGGAAGATGGTTCCCTCCGGAGTCTGGGAGATTTTTCTGCCGGGGGTTCACGAGGGGGCGCATTACAAATTCGAGATCCGCGGGCCGCACGGCGAGGTCTTCCTGAAGACCGATCCCTACGCATTTTTCGCCCAGCACACCATCGAGACCGGATGCATGGTTTTTGACCTGAATCGTTTTGCCTGGTCGGACTCGGAGTGGATGGAAAAGCGCAGGCAACGCGACCCTTATGCCTCGCCGATGAGCATCTACGAAGTCCATCTGGGATCCTGGCAGCGGATCGCCGGGGAAGGCGACCGGTTCCTGAGCTACATCGAGCTCGCCGACCGGCTGATCCCGTATGTCAGGGAACTGGGATTCACGCATATCGAATTATTGCCGGTCATGGAGCATCCGTTCGACGGGTCCTGGGGGTATCAGGTCGTGAATTACTACGCGCCCACGAGCCGGTTTGGAAATCCCGATGAATTCCGGCACTTCGTGGACCGGTGCCACGAGGCGGGGATCGGGGTCATCCTCGACTGGGTGCCCGGGCACTTCCCGAAAGACGCGCACGGACTGGCGCACTACGACGGGACCTGTCTCTACGAGCACCAGGATCCGCGTCTCGGGGAGCACAAGGAGTGGGGGACGCTCGTCTTCAATTACGGGCGCAACGAGGTGAAAAATTTCCTGATCGGCAACGCGCTGTTCTGGATGGACGAGTATCACATCGACGGCCTGCGGGTGGATGCGGTGGCCTCGATGCTCTACCTCGACTATTCCCGCAATCCCGGCGAATGGGTGCCGAATTGCTTCGGCGGACGCGAGAATCTCGATGCCATCAATTTCCTCAAGCGCTGCAACGAGGTCTGCTACGAGCGCTTCCCCGGCATCACCATGATCGCCGAGGAATCGACCGCATGGCCCGGCGTCTCGCATCCGACTTACGCCGGCGGGATGGGGTTCGGGTTCAAGTGGAACATGGGCTGGATGAACGACAGCCTGCGCTACATCAAAAAGGATCCGATCCACCGGCGCTACCACCAGGGCGACATCACGTTCTCGATGCTGTATGCGTTCCAGGAGCATTTTGTCCTCGTCCTCAGCCACGACGAGGTCGTCCACGGGAAGGGCTCGCTGCTCGACAAGATGCCCGGGGACATGTGGCAGAAATTCGCCAACTGCCGGATGTTCCTCGCCTGGATGTGGGCGCACCCGGGCAAGAAGCTGATCTTTCAGGGCATGGAATTCGGCCAGTGGCAGGAATGGAGGCACGGGCAGAGCCTCGACTGGCATCTCACCCATTTCCCTCTCCATGACGGCCTGCGCCGGCTGGTCCAGCATCTCAACTGGCTCTACGCCAACGAACCCTCGTTCCACGAACTCGATGACGGCTATGACGGCTTCGAGTGGATCGATTTTCACGATGCCGACAACACCGTCTGGTCGTTCCTGCGCAAGTCCCGCACGGGCGCGGACATCGTTTTCATCGTCAACGCCACGCCGGTCGTCCGCGGCGCCTACCGCGTCGGGATCCGCGATCACGGTTTTTACGAGGAGGTTCTCAACACCGATGCCCAGACCTACGGCGGCAGCAATGTGGGGAATTACGGCGGGCGCTGGTCGGATGAAAACTGGTCATGGCAGGGCAAGCCGCACTCGATCCTGCTCGACCTCCCGCCGTTGTCGGTCATCGCTTTCAAACACAAAAAGGACTGAGCGTCCGCGGAGTTTTTTCAAACGAAGATATCCTGTCCGTTTTCGCGGTCCTGCCAGCGGCGGACCCGGAAGACGTGCGCCGGGCGGGTGTGCGGGTTGAGGGCGACGAAGTTGCGGCTTCCCCGCCAGGTGAAGCGTTCCCCGGTGAGAAGATCCTCGGCGACATAGGCCTCGCTTTCGCCGATCCCGAAGTCCGCAAGCGGGACATGGACGAAGGCGGTCTGCGGTTGCCAGGGATCCACGGTGACGACCACCAGGATCAGGTTGTCGAGAGAGGCGGTCGCCTTGCTGAAGCAGAGGATGCTGTCGTTCTCCGCGGTGTGGATGCGGAGATTGGCATACTCTTGCAGGGAGCGGTTTTGCCGGCGGATGGCGTTCAGCCTGGCCAGGTAATCCTTGATGTTGCCGGGGGCATTCCAGTCGCGGGCCTTGAACTGGTATTTTTCCGAATCGGAGTATTCCTCGCGCCCGGGGATCGGGGTGTTTTCGCAGAGTTCGAACCCGCTGTAGATCCCATAAACCGGGCAGGCCATCGTGGCCAGCACGGCCCGGATGAGGAATGCCGGGCGGCCTCCCTTCTGAAGAAACTCGGGAAGAATGTCGGGAGTGTTCGTGAAGAAGTTCGCGCGGAAGAATTCCTTGAGGCCGGACTGGGTCAGCTCGGTGAGATACCCGGCCAGTTCGGCTTTCGAATTCCGCCAGGTGAAATACGTGTAGCTCTGGTTGAAGCCCGCCTTTGCGAGTTCCTGCATCATTTTCGGGCGCGTGAACGCCTCGCTGAGGAAGACGGCATCGGGGAATTTTTCTGTGACCTCGGTGATGAGCCATTCCCAGAACGAGACGGGCTTCGTGTGCGGATTGTCGACACGGAACATCCGGACTCCGTGCCCGCACCAGAACAAAATGACATCGCGAAGCTCGTCCCAGAGCCCGCGCCAATCGTCGTTGTGGAAATTCAGCGGGTACACATCCTCGTATTTTTTCGGCGGATTTTCCGCATACTTGATCGAGCCGTCCGGGCGCTTGAAGAACCATTCCGGGTGGGTTTTTACGTAGGGATGGTCGGGCGAGCAATTGATCGCGAAATCCAGCGCGATTTCCATGCCCCGGGCCTTGACCTCGGCGACGAGCCAATCAAAATCCGCGAGGGTTCCGAGTTCCGGGGCGACATCTTTGTGGCCGCCGCCATGAACGCCCTGTTTCCTGTTTCCGATGGCGTAAGGGACCCCGGGCTCGCCGGGTTCGCACCTCAGCGAGTTGTTGCGGCCTTTTCGGTTTGTCGTGCCGATCGGGTGGATTGGCGGAAAATAAATCACGTCGAACCCCATCGCCTTCGCCTCATCGACGCGGCCCAGGCAGTCGCGGAATTTTGATCCGGAATCCGGTTTGCCTTCCGCGGAGCGGGGGAAAAATTCATACCAGGCCGCGAAGGTCGCGCGTTCCCGGTCAACCCGGACCGGATGAAATGGCTCCGCGGTTGTCGCGAGCGAACGGTCTGCGCAAACGGTCATCAGCGCGCAGAGCACCGGGTCGTGGGCGATCTCGCGGGCGTTCCCGGCATCTGCCGCCCGCAATGCCGCGGCAAATTTTTTCAGGGTGACGCCGTCGCTCTTGTTTGCGCGGGCGGCGGCGGCCTCGACAAAGCCGGCGCCTTCCAGGATCTCGCTTTGGAGATCGCGGAAGCCGGCCGAGAATTTTTTCTCCAGCTCATGTTGCCAGGAGAAGAAGCTGTCCCCCCAGGCCTCGATGGTGAACTCCCATGAGCCCGGCGTGGTGACGCAGAGCGATCCTGTCCACCGGTCGTCGGGCAACGGTTTCATCGGTGTTTCACGCCAGGCCGTGGTGCCTGCCCGGCGCCATTTGAGCATGGCCGCGACTTCATCGTGGCCCTCCTTGAAAACATCCGCCCCGACCACGATCTCCTCTCCGATGGCGCGCTTGATGGCTTGGCGCGCGTTGTCAAGCGAGGGGGTGATGCGGCGGATGATGACGGTCTCGGGTTGTTTGTTCATGGCAGGGAATCCAGGACGCGGACAAATTCATCGAGCCCGTCGAGATGTGCGGCGGTCTCCCGGAGGGACCGTCTTGCCGCCGGGATGTGCGCAAGAAAATCCGGGCGTCCTTTCTGCAATCCCAAAAAGCCATAGGCGCCGAGCGCCTGCATCAGGCGCTGCAGGGAACACCAGTGGAAGATTTCCTCGAAGTCTCCGGGAACCTCCCCGCCCGAGCGCCGCGCCAGCCGCTGATAAAAGCCGAGCAATTCCATCCGCTCGGAAGCTTCCAGGGACACGTAGGGGTCCATGAGAAGGGAGGCGACATCGTATTGCGCCAGGCCCGGACGCATCCCTTGGAAATCGATCAGCCATGCGGTGCCATCGCGGATCAGGACATTCTGCGACTGGAAGTCCCGGTGGACGAGGACGCGGGGGAGGGAGGCCAGCCGCGCGGCGGCGGACTGCAAGGCCGCGAGCCCGGCGAGACGGCGCACCTCGCCTTCCGGCAGTTTGAAATAGTTGCCCAGGCAGTGTTCGAAAAAATACCCCTGCTCCCAGAGATACAACTGCTCGTTGAATTCGCGCTCGAGCGTGAGGCCGCCGTCCGGGAGTTTCCGGGTCGCGGCGGAGTGCATCTTGAAGACTTCGATGAGGGCGGATTCGTAGAGCGGGCGACGCGCGCTCCAAGGATCGAGCCGGTGGGACCAGAGATCCGCCTCCCCGAGATCCTGCATCCAGATCAGCCCCTCCCCGGGATCATGCAGGTAAATGTGGGGGACCTGCACCCCTGCCGAGGCCAGGAACCGCGCGATGTCCACGTAGTGGCGGTTTTCTTCCTTGTGGCCGGAATATTTCACCAAAATCATCGAGCGATCCGCCGCGCGAATCCGGTAAAATTTTCTGTCGGACCCGCCCTTTTCGACGACGGCGACTTCGAAGTCTCCGGGCTCGTAACCGGGAAAATTTTCCATCGTGTGATCAATGACTTCGTGAACGGCCAGCATGAATGAACTTCCAGCGTTTCAGTGAACACATTGTCCCCCGCCGAGGCAATGAGGAACTCCCGCGCGGAGAGGCGGGGAGGCATGGGCGTCTCGCCCGTGTGCGGCGCGACCCTCCGATACGAATTCCCGTCTCCAAACGGCCGGGACGCCCGTTCCCCTGTATTCTTGCAACGTTCGGCGGTACGCCCAAAGGCCGCGGTCCCGGAACAACCGGATGACCCGGGTCAGGCGGTCGTGTAAACCTCCGCGCCTTTCTCGACGAACTCCCGGCTCTTTTCTTCCATTCCTTTCCGGAGCGCCTCTTCTTCGGCAAGGCCCTGCTCCGCGGCGTAGCGGCGAACGTCTTCGGTGATGCGCATGCTGCAAAAATGCGGTCCGCACATGGAGCAGAAATGGGCGGACTTGGCGCCTTCCTGGGGAAGGGTCTCATCATGGAACTCGCGGGCGGTTTCGGGATCGAGTCCGAGGTGGAATTGATCTTCCCAGCGGAATTCGAAGCGGGCCTTCGAGAGGGCGTTGTCGCGGTATTGGGCGCCGGGGTGGCCTTTCGCCAGATCGGCGGCATGGGCGGCGATTTTGTAGGCGATCACCCCGTCTTTGACGTCCTTCTTGTTCGGGAGGCCGAGGTGTTCCTTGGGCGTGACATAGCAGAGCATCGCGCAGCCATACCATCCGATCATGGCGGCCCCGATGCCGCTGGTGATGTGGTCGTAGCCGGGGGCGATATCGGTGGCCAGCGGCCCGAGCGTGTAGAAAGGGGCCTCGTGGCACCATTCCAGCTGCTTGGCCATGTTCTCTTCGATCATGTGCAACGGCACATGGCCGGGGCCTTCGTTCATTACCTGCACGCCTTTCGCCCAGGCGCGTTCGGTGAGTTCGCCCTGGACCTTCAACTCGCCGAACTGGGCCTCGTCGTTGGCATCGGCGATCGAGCCGGGACGGAGTCCGTCGCCGATCGAGAACGAGACATCGTAGGCGGCCAGGATGCCGCAGATGTCGTCCCAGTGGGTGTAGAGGAAATTTTCCTTGTGATGGGCGAGGCACCACTTGGCCAAAATGCTTCCGCCGCGGGAGACAATCCCGGTCATTCGCGAGGCCGTGAGCGGAATGAAGCGCAGGAGCACGCCCGCGTGGATCGTGAAATAATCGACCCCCTGTTCGGCCTGCTCGACGAGCGTGTCCCGGAAGATCTCCCAAGTGAGTTCCTCGGCGCGGCCGTTGACTTTTTCCAAGGCCTGGTAGATCGGGACCGTGCCGATCGGGACCGGCGAGTTGCGCAGGATCCATTCGCGCGTGACATGGATGTTTTTTCCTGTCGAGAGGTCCATGACCGTGTCGGCGCCCCATTTTGTCGCCCAGCGCATTTTTTCCACCTCCTCCTCGATGCCGGATGCGACCGCGCTGTTGCCGATGTTCGCGTTGATCTTCACAAGGAAGTTCCGTCCGATGATCATCGGTTCGAGTTCGGGATGGTTGATGTTCGCGGGGATGATCGCGCGACCGGCGGCGACTTCCGAGCGGACGAATTCCGGAGTGATTTCTTTCGGAATCCGTTGGGGGAAGCGGGCGAAGACCGACGGGGTGAAGGGATTTTCGGTTTCCGGTTTCCGGTTTGCGATTTGGGAGCTTCCGGCGTGTTGCTTGTCGAGGTCGTTGCGGGCGATGTCCTTCGCCAGATCGCCGACCCGCAGGCGGGACGCCTGCGCCAGGTTTTCGCGGATGGCGATGAATTCCATTTCCGGCGTGATGATTCCCTGGCGCGCATACCAGAGCTGGGTCACCGGATGGTTTGCGGAGGCCCTCAGCGGCTTCCGCAATGCGGAACGCGGGGTGCGGAGCGCGGAAGGGCCGTTGTGGGATGAGGCGTGTTGATCGCTGAGGAACCCATTGTCCAAAGGCTTCATCTCGCGCCCGTCGTATTCCCCGACATCTCCGCGCGAACGAATCCAATCCGCGCGGTGGGCGGGGAGCCCCTCCTCGACCGTGCCATGAAAATCCGGATCTCCCCAGGGACCGGAACAATCGTAAACGCGGACGGACTCGTTGGGTTCCGGGCGGCCCTGGAAATCTTTTGTGGGAGAGAGTTGGATTTCCCGCATGGGAACGCGCACGCGCGGATCCAGCGAGCCTTGGAGGTAAATGCGGGAGGAGGAGGGAAGAGGCGCGGGACGCTCGTCGGTGGGTTTGGTTTTCATGCGGTCGGTCGTTGATGGGCTCGTTGCAGAATCCCGGTTCGCGATTCGGGGCAAAGGGAAACGACGGACCTCGCTCCCTCCGCCGGTATGAGCCGGAATCAGGTTCAAAGGGTCTCGCCGGAATTTCACCCGCGACTCTCAGCCCATTCGGGCTCCCCTGCAGTTGCCCTATCCTTCGCGCCGGCGGGGCGGCGAGTCAATGAGGAAAACCATCGAAGAAGGGATTTGCCCGTTGTCGGTTTTTTTTAGGCTTGTTATCCCGCCCAACGCGGTCACGGTTCCTCCGACCGGAAGTATTATGAGTCCACAAAACATGGCAAAAGTGATTGGGATCGCGATATTGGTTTTCGTCGCGGTCATCATGGCGTCCCTGGGAACGTATGTCATCCAGCCCGGCTACCGGGGTGTGGCGGTGAGCCTTGGAAAAGTATCCCCCGCCTTCAAGCCCGAAGGGCTCGGATTCAAGGCCCCGTTTGTCACCATGATTTATCCCGTCTCCATCCGCCAGCAGACGTCCGAGGAGAAAGCCGAGTGCTATCCTAACTTCCCCCTGATTTTTTTCTAAGTGACTGCAAATCAGTGAAACTACACGAAAATGTAGCAAGTAATATATCCACAATAATCAAAATAACTGTTGATTGTATTGTTTTATATCTG
>Ga0172380_10004460_pt1 | contig 17961 bp, 36 predicted proteins | sample Leawe162metaG_FD_119747 | JGI IMG/M metagenome (GOLD analysis project Ga0172380, IMG submission 119747) | Leachate microbial communities from a municipal landfill in Southern Ontario, Canada - Leachate well 162 metaG | ecosystem: Engineered > Solid waste > Landfill > Unclassified | place... | reverse complement strand
TGGCGGCGTCCTGGTCCTCGGCGGCAATCAGGCCAATGCGGTCAATATCCGCGAATATCCACTCACCCGGGTGCTAGCATACCGCTGGCCGATAGAGCCGAACAGCCTGGTCATCGATATGCTGCCGATTGAGCAGCCTCCGGAGCCAAAGCCGCGCCGCACATGGCGCAATTTATGGGGCATCGTATGAAATATAAATGGCTAATCACGTTCCTTGTCGCCGCAATGGCCGCGTCATTTGGGGCCGGGTATTCGCTGAAGAAAATCCAGACGGTTTATGTGGACGTGCCCAAGACGGTGACGGACACGCTTTACGTCGCGCAGGAAAAGATAGTCTACAAGCACTTACCGGCGCTGCATGACACGCTGACTCAGCAATTTGTCACGGTAGAGCATGACACGGTATGGATGCACGACGTGGCCGCCATCGATACGGCATTGCAGGCGGGCGGCGTCAAGTACGGGGATCTGCTCGTTGCCTATTACCCGCCGCCATTGGATTGGTTTAATATGGAATTTCAGCCGGCGCCACTGCCGGTGATCACAGTGACAAAGTATATCGATAAAAAACGGCCGTGGTACATTCACCCGGCCATCACAGCTGCCGCCGGTGCTATTGTCGGTATGGCGGCAAGTAACGCAACGAAATAAGGAGGTTGTCAATGAAGAAGTGGAATGTGTTGTTCATGGCTCTTTTTATCCTGGGCACGGTCGGCATTGCGCTGGCACAGGATGCAATCCCGATCCCGTCGGTCTACAATGTGATCTTCGCCTCGGCGATGTTGCAGGCTATCGGTGCGGTCGTGGGCTTCACGCAGCTCATCAATAACGCCGCGAAACTCAAGGGTTGGGCGGCTGTCGCGCTGGCGCTGGTCGTGTCAATTGGGTACTCTTTTGCGATGTATCTCGCCCAAGGCGTGGCCTTTTGCGCAGTCGTTGCGGTTGCTGCATTCATCCCCGCTGCTCTAACATACAAGGCGACCAAGGCAGCAGGCAGACTCATTTAACCCCGGTTCCTCCTGCCGGTCCCGCAGCGTCATCGCGGCAAGCCCCAGAAATGGGGCTTTTTTATGCTCAAAATATTTTTAAAATAGTTAAAATAATCCTTGACAATATGTATTACATTGCGTATCTTATAACAGGCGGTAGGGACAACCAAAAAGGAGATCAGCCATGAACGCAAAACTTGAGATTAAAAAAGCAGACGGAAGCATCGAGTGGATCGAGTCTGACTATCATCACATCTACTATCCCCAGCTGCCGATGATTAAACGTCAATATCTTGATGCCGGCCTCGGCGAAGTATTGAGCTATCAGAACCCTGAGCCACAAGTTGCTGCTCAGCCGGTAAAGACAATGACCACGCGTCAGTATTATGCCAAGATGCACGCCGAAGAACACCGCGAAAATGGTCGTTGCCCGAAGTGCGGTACCTGGTGCTGCGGCGATTGCCAGGTATAATTAATCCACACATAGACGCAAAAAAGGAGAGAGCTATGGAAGAGCGCATTAAAGTTATCGGCACCGGAAATCAAGCCCCTTATGGGATCGATGAAACTATTGCAGATTATCCCAACACGCCTGCCGGCATGAAAAAGGCAATGCGCCGCGCTGCTTACTGGTACAACCCTGCAGTGGTTATTGGTGCCGATAGCGAGCGCGCGGATATCAATTGGGATATCATCCGCCCGCAGGATCGGGGGTACGTCGATGAGCGCTAGAGACTATATCAAGATCGCCGCCGCCGCCCGCGAGAAGCACGTCAGCCGGGCTGCGGTATACCAGGCTTTGGCCTATGACAAAATCCACGGCGAGATAGTCGCCGGATCGAAATTGGTAATCCGTGACGCGAAGTTTGCGGAATGGACACCGAAATCCCGCTGATTGCGGAGAGGAGAATGAGATGAATAGAATATGCTATAAGTCGGGCGAGGGAAGAAATAGCGATATGCCTTGCTATGCATGGCAGGAGAAAGAACTTCCGTTGTGGGCAGAAACCACCGGTGGTAGCGACAACGAAGAGGGAATTGGATTTCTCGGCTACATGTCCGAAGAGACCGAGAGCCGTCTTTATGCTGAGGGAATTTTAGTTGCCTCGTCATCATTCATAGACTAATTACCACAAGTAAACATCAAAGCCCGCTATTCGCGGGCTTTTTTATTTGCCAACATCTGGCCAATGTCACCCCGCAAATCCCGGTATTTTACCCAATTTGGGCCATAAAAAAGGCGGCTGCTCTTTCGAGTAACCGCCTGTTTTGTCTCACCCCGCGCCGAATATGAGACGCAAGCGCGGGAATGGATCAGGCGTGAGATGCAAGCACGAATTATTTTGCAGATATTTAATATTTCTCTTGACTATTATTAAATAATGACGTAATATTAAATAGACGAACAAAGGAGGATGTATGACAAGGTTTGCAGCAAAATTAAAAGAATCTGGCATCACCCAGACTGAGCTTGCAAAAAAGATTGGGGTGAGTCAGGCCACTATTTCGTTGTACGCCAATGGCTGGCGTATTCCGCCCGAGATACTTGCGGGCATGGCCGAAGTTCTGGATTGTGAACCGGAAGAGCTGGTCGGCAATGTCGAAGAGGTGGCTGCATGACGGTTCCCGGTGGCGTGCGAGTGCGCCGGGGTGATGTTGTGAACGCGATGAAGTAGGAGTAGCAGACGATGAACACGAAAAAAGAAATCGCCAGTAATTCGCAAGATGTCGCCATTGTGGAGCGATCCAACAATGAAGACGCAAAGCCATCAGGATGGTATGATACTATGGGTTATTGGCACATTAATTATGAGCCAGGCACAAATCCTCACTTTGCCGCGCTTGGGGCGAGTTGGGATATGGGGAGATAATATGTTCTCCGGAATGATGTGATTAATCAGATGAAGTAGGAGGAGACAGTGAGACCCATCGAGATAGTTCCCATGACCCGTCCGGCGCGCATCTATCTGCACGGCGCTTGCATCCGCAAGACATTGCAGGTCCGCCACGCTGGCCGGCTGGCGTCGATTCGCTGGCATGCCGCTGGCATCGCCCGCGCGCTGTTCTGTGGCTGGCTGAGTCCTGACACCCGGTGGCAGTTGGCAGAAGCCGCACGGCTTATGATCGCCATCGCGTGTGCGCTGATGGTGGCGCTGATGCTGTACGTGCTGACGGGAGGCCGGTGATGAGCGACCAGAACGCAGAGTTTGCAGGATGCGCCGAAAGCGTGTGGAGGGAATTGTGCGAAGATCGCTCGCAAGGCATGAAGGGTGATGTCGTAAAGTGCGGCGTCTGCTACGAAAACGCCGAATGGCTGTGCTGGGACAATGGCCAGATTTACCACTGCGCGAATTGCGGGAGCTACCTGGACAAAGAGGGTGACGCGATTCAATACCACGAATAAAAAAGCCCAATCCGCGTGCGTACGGAAAGGGCTCAAGGAAATGTAACAGACGTAATCCAATATCGCGATAAATCGCGAGAAAGTCAAGGATAAAGATGCAACAGACGAACCCAATCATCACCTACCCGCGCAAGGAGCTTGCACTGCGCAAGCTGTCGCTGCGCCGGGCCATGCGTGCCGCCAATTATTATCAGATCGCCGGGGCGCAGGATGCCATCGTTGAGGCTGAGGATTTTATGCACTCGCTCGAAGTTCTGACCGGCGAACCGATCCTGTCCACCACGCGCAAGCAGATGAGAATGGAGGGCAAACATGTCAACTGAACTCGTACCTATTGCCGATATTGAGCGCATGGCGTCTGCCATCGCAAAGAGCGGCTTCTTTGGCGTCAAGACAGTCGAACAAGCCGTTGCGCTGATGCTGATTGCTCAGGCCGAAGGACTTCACCCAGCCATCGCTGCCCGCGATTATAACGTCATTCAGGGACGCCCGGCGCTTAAAGCCGACGCGATGCTGGCCCGGTTCCAACAGGCCGGCGGCTCTGTGCAATGGACAGAGCTTACCGATAAGCGCGTTGCCGGAACATTCTCACACCCACAGGGCGGCAGTGTTTCCATTGATTGGGACATGAACCGCGCCAAAGCTGCCGGACTTGACAGCAAGGACAACTACAAGAAGTGGCCGCGCCAGATGCTGCGTGCCCGCTGTATCTCTGAAGGCATCCGTACCGTTTATCCCGGCGTACTCTCTGGCATGTATACCCCTGAAGAAGTGCAGGACTTTGATGTTCGTCCGGCACAAGAACCCCCGCAGCAAGCAGAAGTGATCATCACCAATAATGACCCAGCGCCCAAGCAGGAACCGCCCAAGGCTGCATCCGGCAATGGTCGCGACAAAGATCTTGACAAATTCATGGTCGCTGTCGATGAGCGTTGGAAATGGTTCAACACATTCCATGCCAAAGAGAATTTCCTGCGCATTCAGGGCACCTATGGCGTGGAAAAGATCGGCGAGATTCCCGCAGCCAAGCGCACCGAGTTCCTTGCTGCTCTGGACAAAGAGAAAGAAGCCATCAAGGCCGCGCACGAGGCCGCCGATAAGCTGGCCGAGCAGGGCTTGCTTGGCGCAGAACCCATCGACGCCGAAGTCACCGCTGAAGTGCAAGCCGAATTTGAAGGAGCAGGACTATGAGCGCACTATCCGCATTGAACATGGTCCCGGCCTTCCCCGAATTGGCCGGGATTACCAACATCGCCCTTGCCGAAAAATGGCAGGATCTCAAACTGCAAGTCATTGCCGTCGAAGTCAACGATGCCAACGAACTTGAGGCGCTGGAATACACCAAGGCGCTCGGCATATTCGAAAAAGAAATGAATGCTGCTCAAAGCGCTATCGTTGATCCGCTTGAAAAACAACTCAAAGCAATTAAGGCGCCGTATAAACTTCTATCCGCTGAGATCAAAAAGCTGGACACAATGCTCCGCGATGGTCTGCGCACTGTCATGATTGCCCGGCGCAAGCGCGAAGAGGAACGGCTGCGCATTGAACGAGAAGCCGAACTGAAGGCGCTGGAAGCCGCCGCTGCGGAATACGAGAAGCAGGGCCGCGCTGAGGATGCCGAGGCTGTCATCAATGCCGCCATCATCGAAGAGGCTAAGCCTATTGTTGCTAAGGCGAGCGCGCACGGTATCACTGCAAGCTCTTCCTTGCGCACCGTCCCGAAATACCGGATCGATAATCCTGGCGCCGTACCGCGTGAATACTGTGAGCCGTCCGCTGGATTGATCTGGAAGGCAGTCCAGAACGCGCACAGCAAAGGAATCAAGCTGCAGATCTCCGGCGTGTCGATTTGGGAAGATGATTCAGTGGGCATTCGATGATCTCCGTCCCCGCACAAGTCCGCAACGCCCGCGTACTACCCGAGAACGATGCCGCGTTTAGGCGCGCGCTCGCGCAGTACGAGGGTAAGCGGATCGTCCTGGTGGTGAAGTTGTATCGCAAGAACAGAAGCCAAAACCAGAACGATTATTACTGGCCGGTCATTGTGCGCACTATTTGCGATAAATTCGGCTATGGTCCCGAGGATGAGCTCCAAGTCCATGAAGCGCTAAAAGCCAAGTTCCTGCCGAAGCGATATGAGAACGGCCTTGAGATTCCGCCGCGATACAGTAAGCTGAATACCGCCGAGGCCGAGGAATACCATGAGCACATACGGCGCTGGATGTTGGTAGAGCATAATTGCAAAATACCACTGCCGAACGAAATTGAGATCGAAGAGTTTGAACTGAATTAGCGTATCTAGCCATATCAGATTCGGAGTGTTCCCAATGAAATGTCCTTATTGCGGGAAAGATGCAAAACTTGTTAATGGATCGGTGATCTATCCGACCATGAAAATCCTTCACTCGCAGATGTTCTGGCAATGTGCTGCATGTGATGCTTATGTTGGATGCCATAAATCTGGTTGCGGTCATGGAGACGGAACGAAACCGCTTGGGGCGCTGGCGAATAAAAAACTTCGCGATATGAGAATGATGGTCCATCGTCGGCTCGATTCAATATGGTCAACGAAAAAAGAACGGTCAGAAATCTATTCATGGCTTGCAGAAAAGCTCAATCTTTCGCTTGATGAGTGCCACGTTGCATTATTTGATGAAGCAACATGCAAACTTGCTATCGATATTTTAGACAATGGAGATTAATGCGTGTCTCCCCACAGCACCCGGGCGGCAGGCGATACCCGCCTAAGTAAGCCGGTCGCCCGGTAAATTTAAGGACGAAGTAATGCTTATCAATGACCACTTCCAGAATTTCAAGCAATACAATATCCCCAAGGCGCAGCTGGTGATAGCCGATATTCCATATAACGTCGGCAATAACGCCTATGGCTCAAACCCCGCCTGGTACATTGACGGCGACAATAAGAACGGAGCGAGCAAGTTGGCCGGCAAGGGGTTCTTTGATACCGATAAAGACTTCAGGCCGGCTGAATTTATGGCGTTCTGCACGAAGATGATGCGCCCAGAACCCAAGGATCGCAACGAAGCCCCGGCGATGATTATCTTTTGCGAGTTTGAGCAGCAATTCCAGATCATCGAACTTGCCCGGCAGTACGGCATCAATGGCTATATCAACCTGGTATTCCGCAAGAACTTCTCTGCCCAAGTGCTCAAGGCCAATATGCGCATCGTCGGCAACGCGGAATATGGGCTTGTGCTCTACCGTGACAAACTTCCCAAGTTCCGCAACAATGGCAAGATGATTTTTAACGTCATGGACTATGAGCGCGACGAAGTGGGACCGCTGTACCAGAAAATTCACCCGACACAAAAGCCGGTCAAGCTGCTTGAAAAGCTCATCACCACTTTCACCGATCCGGGCGATGTGGTAATTGACCCGGTTGCAGGAAGTGGATCGACATTGATAGCCGCCGAGAACCTGGGGCGCAAGGCGTTTGGATTTGAGATCAAAAAGGATTTCTACAAGGCCGCATCGGCGTGGATCGAAAAGAACAGCACTGCGCGCAGGGAAATAAAAGAGCTTGGCTTTGCCTTGACGCTCATCAATGAAATTCAGCCGAGCTTATTTAGCTAAGGAGTCTCATTATGCAAGAAGAAATGTTCGACGAAAAGTACACCCCAGAGGATATCGACCGCTTCAAGCGCGAACTGGCCCGCGATGTCGAGAAGTTGGATAGCCTGAAAACTGAGCGCTCTGAAACCAACAAGGGCTATACCAGCGCCATTAAGATTTTGCAGATGCAGATCGATAACAAAGCCCGGATCATTAATTCGGAAAAGCCCGCGGCTCAGAACGTAGCGAAAATGATGTAATCACCCCCGGTCCGGTCATGTTGCGAAACACGCCGGACCACCCGACACTCAGGAGGATGTTATGAATAATATGCAAGCTCTTCTCGATGGGTTAAATACTGGATGGCAACGCGAGCGCGCGGAAAGTCAATTAACTCTTGGCGGCCTTATAGCTGCACTTGAGGCTATGCTGCCAGGCGCTGCTGTGCCGAATATTAGTGACGCACACAGCTATCGTTGATATTATTGTGACCTTGAATTTAAACTTCATAACGGTACGCGCGCAGCAGCGGAATTATTGGCAGAATGCAAGTCAATAATGGGTAAAGTTTATGAGGGCTATAAGGGCGGTGATTATGTTATGGGCGCGAATACCCCGCTATGGATTGGCGAATATGGAAGCGCCGGCGGGATCAAGCTGATAGCCATCCATTCAGATGGATCAATGAAAACCGAAACGGAATATGACGGCGATTAATTAATGGAGGTCCACCATGAAAAAGTTACTGCTCTTTATCGCCCTTGCTCTTGTCGCCGGCTGTACCCCGCCACCCCTGCAAACCGACATCGCCGCGCTCGAATTTGGTATGCCGCCCGATTCCGCCACTGTCGCGCAACAAGTCCGCTGGTATTACGAATTGCGCCTGTTCGATCCAACATCCGCCATCTATAAATTCGAAGAGCCTGCCGCCGCCTGGTATGTGACTAGTGCCGACAGTTTGCGCGGCGCCTGGGGCGTGGTGTTCTACCAGAACGCCAAGAATCGACTTGGCGGCTATTGCGGATTCACCGAAAACATTGCCATTTTCCGCAACGATCAACTCAAGGGCGTTTATGGCACCACATCAGCCAAGATGAATTACGGAAGAACGTGGGGATGGCGGTAAATTAAATTAACTTTATCAAGAATTGTCTTGACAATGACCGCAGGAATCGTTATAATTTATCAATGGCGAGGGCACGCCAGAAAGGTAATATTTTGACAAGACAAATAGAATCCATCAAAGTAGGGCATCCGTTACCGGCTGCCCAATCATCCGGTCCAAACTTGTCTTGTCATTTGGCTCTGGGTGCCCTACTTCGATGGATTTTTCGTTTTAACAGGCAACCCGCCATGCCTATAAAGCCCGTCCGATCCGGCAGCGTGTACGCGACACGTCATCAGCCGGACGGCGTACTGGCGGGGAAGTTCTTTAAAATGGCAGTAGCGGCGTGGATGGACACGCGAATACGTTGAGTTGCCGCCGAGGCCCTATTAGCACGGGTACAGCGCGAACCACCTCTACCTTGGGGCGCCCGGGCAAGTGGGAAAAGCAACAGCCGGTACTCAAGCCCGGTCTACCTGCCTTATTATTTTGTAGGCACATGAAATGCTAAAAATCAGCAGAGAACACAAGTCCGACTTGCAGCGCATCGATCACGATCTGCTCACCATTGGTGAGGAACTTCTGGCTAAAGCCAGCACTGAAGAGGATCGCGCAGAGATTCGTAGGATGATGGCGGAAATTATGGGATTAAAAACAGGGATAGCGTACGATGGCGCGAAATAGAATTATAAAGCCTGAGTTCTGGGCGGATGCAAAAACGGGCCGACTATCATTTGGAGCGCGGTTACTTTACATTGCCATGTGGAATTTTGCCGATGATTACGGAACTATAAGTGCAAATCCGCGCCGATTGCTCGGAGATGCATTCGAAAATGACGAATCGGTTAAACTTAAAAATATAATTGACTGGCTTTCTGAAATTGAAAACCAGGGAATGATTATAAAGTACATCGCTAAAGAAAAAGAATGGTATGAAATTCCTAGATTTAGCGACCATCAAAAAGGGTTTCATAAATCAGAGCGCCGCAATCCCGCACGCAACAGTGATGAAGTTGCATGCAATCCGCATGCAGATTGCATGCCTAATGGTAATGGTAATGGTAATGGTAATGGTAATGGTAATGGCTGCATAGAAATGCTGCAGCATGAACCGGCCGCACAGAAACCAGAAAAGCCGCTGTCACTTGCAGACCAAGTATATATTCCACAATTCGCACAGATCGTTGCATTATTTGATGAAGCTGATTTAACGCCATCACCGGCACGCATTCAATTACTAAAAAAAGCATCTAAAAACGTCAATATAGGCGGATTTAATAAGATTTTGGAGGCGGCCAATAATTTGGCCCGCTCGCCTGCGCCACCGGGAATGAAGCGGTATGATTGGCTTCTCCATAGTTTTAGTTGGGAAGAGCACATCACCGAGTTTTTAACGAAGAAAAACGGCGCACCTAAACCGCGCAAATACGCTAAAGTACCTGACGATTGGGGCAAAAGCGATGCAAGCACAGCCGTTACCTCATAACGATTACGCCGAAATGATTGCCATCGGCTGTTTGATCGAGCGCTATAACCCGGATGAAATACTGGCCGAGTTGGTCCCGGAAGATTTTTACGGCGCCGCAAACCGGATCATATTTTCTGCATGCCGGGAAATATCCGCCGCCGGTGGACCGGTAGGACACACCACGATCATCGACCAGCTGCGCAAGGATGGCAACCTTGAAAAGGTGGGCGGCGAAGATTACCTTGCTCGCTGCATGAACCAGGTTGTCAGCCAAACCCAGTCCGAGGGCGCAATTTGGGGTGTGCGTGATTCGGCGCTCCTGCGCAACGCGCACATGGCTACATCGAACGCAGCGCGTGAATTTGCCAATCCGAGCAATAATGCCACCGAGTTGATTGGGGATCTGCAAACGACACTGGCCAAAATTTCCTCCCGCGACAAGGAAAACCAAACCCAAAGCATGAATAAGGCTATGCAGGAAGTGGTTGCTAAAATCGATACATTTAAGGGAAATTCTATTGTAAGCGGCGTCCCTACCGGATTCCGCACGCTGGATTTCTACACCGGCGGATTACAAAAAAGCGAATTGGTTATTCTGGCGGCGCGGCCATCAATGGGTAAAACGAGTCTGATGTTGGATATTGCCAAATACGCCTCCATGCATAATAGCCGGGTTTATATCTTCACCCTTGAAATGAGCAAGCAGCAGTTGGCCATGCGCTTAATTTGCAGTCAGGCGATGGTCGACAGTCATAAGGTGCGCACTGGGCAAGCCAGCAGTTCAGAGCATGGCTTGCTTGCGTCAGCCGCCGCGAATTTATCTGGGTGCAAGATGTTGCTCAACGACAGTGCTAATGATCTCATGGAAATTATTGCCACAGCCAAACGTGAGCATGAATATGGGCACTTGAATTTGATCTGCATCGATTACCTGCAATTAATCTACACGCGATTCGCGCGCGGAGAAAATCGGGATAGAGAGATAGGAATAATCACCCGCCAACTCAAAGCGCTGGCTAAAGAGCTTGATATTCCGATTCTCTGCTTGTCCCAGCTTTCCCGCGTCAACGAGCATCAAGCCAATAAGCGGCCAACGCTGGCCTCTCTGCGCGATTCTGGAAATATCGAGCAGGATGCCGATACGGTCCTGTTTATCCACAGCGATGATTACTATGATCGCGAGAGCGAAGGCGGCGAACAGCGACAGGAATGGAAAACGGATGTGATCATCGCTAAACAGCGCAATGGTCCCACTGAGGATCTGCCATTTCTATTTAAGCGCCAATTCACACGCTTCTTTGCAATTGATACAAAGAAAACAGAAGCGCCGCCATTACCAGAATATCAGCAAAACTAATTGAGGCTCCCGTGACCTGTAATCTCAAATCCTTATTGTCGGCGCGCGGATGGACACAGTGCGCATTCGCCGAAAAGATCGGCATAACCGGACAGCATCTTTCGCTCATCGCCACTGCCCGCATTTTTCCGCACATCAACACCGCTGAGAAAATCTCCAAAGCTCTGGACGTGACGGTCATCGATGTGTGGCCTGAATACCTGGCGCTGATCAGCGACCGCTCGGCGCGGATGTCGATCGTGCGCAGGAAACGCAGCCCCGAGGCGATGAGTAAGCGCAAGGTGCAGGCGGCTATAGCCGCGCAGAAACGAGAAACCAAAATATCTATTGATCACGATAACGCATTCCCTCTGGCCGACGGTGGCGGGCAAGCTGATTTTCGGATCCGACCATGTTCCGCGCGGGATGCCGATATCGAAAACGAGCGCTGGTGTCAGGCCAAAGCACAGCAGCTGCACAATTACCTGGTTGGCCATCTGGCTTATGGGTGCTATGCCCAGCTGCGCCGACTGCTGGTCGAAGAACAGAACAAACTCGATTCATGTGGGCCGCGTGTTATTGAGCCGAGAGGGTGACCGATGAAATTCGCCATCCGTCACGAAAATGGGAAGTGGCTGCGCGACGCATCTGGGTACACCCCGGCATGGACCGCGTGGATGAACAAGCGGCAAGAGTTCACGGGCAAGCAGGATGCTAAGCGGGCGCACAAGAAATGCGAGTTTTTACTGCATCCGTGCAAAATTATTGAAATAAAAAGCTCGTAAACCGGAAATTCCTTGACAATGATAATAATATTGTATAGATTGAATTGCCTGTAATCAACGAGCTATTTTTTTGTACATCGATTATTAATAGTCCGTTGCTCAGTTTCCGTTGCCGTGAGGCGCGGATATACCGCTCGTCGGTTATAGGCAAACTGAATGGCGGACTTTTTATTTTTAGGTGCAACATGAAAGAAATTAAATTAGGCGGGAAGAAAGGCGCTGGGATGGTCGCGCTGGTAGATGATGAAGAATTTGAGCGAGTCAATAAATATAAATGGAGATTGGACATTAATGGCAAAAATAAATATGCTTTATCAAACATTTATATAAATAACAAAAAAACAACCATTAGGCTGCACCGTTTTATTTTCAATTTAAATAAAAATATAAAATGCATAGATCATATAAATCATAACGGGCTCGATTGCCGAAAAATTAATTTGCGTGTTTGTTCATACTCACAAAACCAAGGCAATAGAATGCCAACAATTGGATGCACGTCTAAATTTAAAGGAGTTTATTGGGATAAATCTCGGAATAAATGGTTGTGTGAGATAACCCCAAATAAAAAGAAGAAGCATATAGGAAGATTTGAAAATGAAATCGATGCAGCAAAAGCATACGACGAAAAAGCTAGAGAGGTTTATGGTGAATTTGCATATACTAATTTTAATATCGGGAGATAATCAATGACACTTGCAACGTTTTTGTGGATCGTCGGCGGTCTGACTACTCTGATTTTCCTGCTCTTCGCCATCATCGTGCTCTACGCGCTTCATAATTACAGCGAGAGAGAACTGGTCCAGGACCGGATCAATGCGCTTGAGGCCGAGCGGGTGCAGGGCGACAAGGCCGGCCTGTACCTTTGCGAAGATTGCGGTTGGTCCGGCGATGAGCTGGTAAATGTGTTCTGCTGCCAAAAATGTGAGGCCGTTCCGACGCTGAACCCGAACAGTAAATCATTCAAGGCTGCGTATATTGGGGCTAATAAAATACATGAGCCGGAGGCGGTATGAATTTCGCGAGTTTCGATCCTGGCCGCGAAACCGGCTGTGCTGTCTGGTCGGACGTTATCATCAACACCGATCATCCGGCGCGATGGGAGCTGCTATCCGTGGGCACGCTGCGTTATGCCTCCCCGCGTGATTTCCTTGACCGATTGGAGGCCATCCGCAGGAATTATCTGGTCGAGTTCGCAGTGATCGAAAAATATGTGAATTACGGCAAACTATATCGAAACGCCGAGCGCATGGTGACGCAGCAGGAATTGATCTGCTCGGTGTTTCCTGAATGTATTTTGATTCCAAAGAGAAGTTGGGATCCGAATAACATTATGCCGCAGTACCAGGCGCAGCTGATAAAAGATTGGGGGCTTGAATGTCCACCCAATGAACACGAGAAGGACGCGGTCCATATGATGCTGAATCTTTTCCGCCGGCTACCGATGGACAATGCGGCAAAGGCTGAATATTTGCACGCATCGGCCATGTCAAATCACAAAATAAAGTTGATGTAGGAGGATATATGGGACAGCTTAATATTCCAAATCAACGGCATCAAACTATGCCGGATTGTTGTGCAAACTGCAAGCACAATAATTGGCAAGAGGATGGCCCCCACTGCCGCAATCCGAAGAACATCGAGCAGGATGATTTTGAGAAAGAGGAAAATATTCCGGCGAGCATGGACAGCGAAGATGATTGTGGATATGTTGAGTATGATACCGTTTGCGACAATCACGAGCGCGGAAATCCATATTATTAAACAACGCCCCGGCCTGATCGTGGAGCTGCCCGCCGAGGGATTTGGCCGGGGCTGAAAATTGAGGTGTGAGATGGATTTGAAACAACTGTTATCATCGTGTGCAAATGATGCACGCAACGAGGAAGATGCAATGATAATTATGCAATCCGTACGCCGCATCGCCGAGCTTGAGTCTGGAAATGACAAGATGCAGAGGCGCATTCTTGAGCTGTCCGATAATGAGGCCGTCACATCGGCTAATTCTAATGAAGCAAAAGCGAAGATTGCAGATATCGAGAAAAGTCGTGATGAGTATAAGTCCCAACTCTTTATTGCGATTAGGGGAGATAATGTGCAGCGGCGCATCGCCGAGCTTGAATCCCAGCTTGCCGCTGCACAGGAGCGGGAGAGGTGGATCCCGGTGGCAGAGAGTTTACCTGGTGGAGAAGAAGAGGTTATTTTCCAAACAGCGGATAAGGAATATGGCCCTGCAATATATATTGGAAATATAACCAGTTACGGATGGAAAGACGACTCAGGAATGATTCATGATAACGTTGTTGCATGGCGCGAACTTCCCGCCCCGTTCAAGGAGGTCGCCGATGAAACTGAGTGACCGCATGCGCGCCGCTGGCGTCCACGGCGCACCGTACACCATCGCCCATATTGTGGCGTGGGCCGAGATGGAGTTAGATCGTATCGAATTAATCCTAATTGATTTGGATAACGATACCAAGCCTATTGTCTCATCTCGGGAAGAATATGAGACACAAGCCGCTTCGCGTCTCACCGATGAGCCGCAAGATGAGATGGTCGTAATAGACCGTGTCGGCGACAAGGCTACCTATCATATCGAGACGCAAGCAGATCTTGTGGCACAGGACATGGCCGCCGCGCACGCGATGGATTCCTGCAGTGACCCCGTGCCGCCGGTGACGCCCGAGCACAGGCCGGGGGTGCTGGAACGATTGAGAAATGGGAGGTGGTTGTGAGCACAAAAATGAGATTGACCCTCGCCGTCGCGATCATGGCGGCGATTGATGTTGCGCTGCTTTTCTTCGCGGCGCCGATCCTGTTTGATGATGCAGAGGCCGCCTCGCCCGCCCTCATTCTCGACCCGACGCGGAACACCGTCTCGCTAGTCTGGGACGCCAACACCGAGCCGGACATGGCGACCTACACCGTTTATGCGCACTACGGTGACACCCTGCAGGTTTTGGGGAAAGTGACCCAGCCGGTGACCGGCGCCATCTTTACCCTGTCGGTCCGCAACTACTATGAGAGGATCGGCTTCACCCTGACAGCCGAGGACCGGTCCGGCAACGAGTCTGGGCACTCGGATCTAATCGAGGCGATTTTTTGCCGCATCTCGGGGCGCCTCTATGCGGATGTGAATAACGACGGCATGGTTGACGTGGAGGACCTGGAGCTTATCCGGGCCAGCCTCGGCGCCCTGCCGTGGTATGTGATGTGGGTAGACGAAAAGGACCTCAACGCCGACCGCGTGATCGATGTGGAGGATTTGGAGATTGCACGAACAAGATTGGGGCGCAGATAGTGCCCGCTTATTACAACGAAATAGACCGCAAGGCCGCTGCGTGGTTGCGTGAACTGATAAAGCGCGGAATCATAGCGCCTGGGGATGTGGACGAAAGGAGTATTGAGGATGTTCGGCCAGATGAGCTTATGGGATATACCCAGTGCCATTTCTTTGCTGGAATCGGCGTCTGGTCCTACGCATTGCGCAGCGCCGGATGGCCAGATGATCGGCCAGTCTGGACCGGATCTTGCCCTTGCCAGCCTTTCAGCACGGCAGGCAAAAGAGGCGGGTTTGCTGACGAGCGGCACCTTTGGCCCGCATGGTATCACCTCATCAGTCAGTGCCGCCCTGTCGCGGTCTTTGGTGAACAGGTTGCGAGTAAGGACGGACTTGCTTGGTTCGACACTGTTCAGGCTGACATGGAAGGAGCGGGCTATGCCGTCGGGGCGCCTGATTTATGCGCTGCGGGCTTCGGGGCGCCGCACATTAGACAGCGATTGTACTTCGTGGCCAACGCCTTGCGCTGGGGAAATGGACACAGACCCAGACAAAGTATGGGAGCGCAAACAGAGATTAACGAAAAAAACAGGAGTGTATCGAGGGAACGATTGCGGATTAAGATCAAAAGCACATCTGGCCGCATGGCCTACGCCAAAAATATCGACCGGGGACTATCAATATGGAGCGAACAAAAAGAAGATTTTAAATTTGAGCGGAGTAGTACAACTGGCGGGATGGACAACGGCATTAGCATCGGACGGAGAGAGGTCTGGAAAAATAACGGAAAACATGACCGGAAGAAGTTTGACTCAGCAAGCAGAATTAACATCCTGGACAACGCCAGCCGTTCACGATGCAAAAGGGACGGATTACCAGCGTTACCAGGAGAACGGAATACAGCCGGGACGGTCAACAGCGATACAAGACCAAGCGCAACTAACGGCTTCTGGCACCCCGCCGACTGGCTCCTCTGTCGAGACGGAAAAGCGCGGCCAGCTGAACCCGGCACATTCCTGCTGGCTCATGGGGCTGCCGAGCGTGTGGGACGATTGCGGGGTTACGGCAATGCAATCGTTGCACCGGTTGCAATAGAATTTATCAAATCATTTATGGAGGCACCACAATGAGCGAGCTTTTCAGTAAGATCAAATCATTCGTGCAGGGCGAGCCTGTTGCCGCCATAGTCACGATCCGCAAGCGCATCGGCGATATCCTGATTGCGCACCTGGGAACCTCATCGGAGCAGGAATACCACAGCATCGGCTTTGATGTGAATTACCCTGCAATCGTGGACTGGCAGGGAGCCGTTGCTGGTAATATGCCAGTAGTGACCACCAACCGCATCGTTGGGCAAAATACCGTCTACGTCGCTGCGGAAATGCCGACCGGGGCCGATCCGGTCTCCGGGGAGGTGTAAGTTGCCGATCTGCGCTTTCTCTGTCGCGCAGCGGGTGAGGGCCTGATCCGGATGGATCGCGTGAAGCCGATCCTGTTTGACGATGCCGGTGCGGCGGAGCCGGACAGCGCACGAGTGACTGATTGTACGCTACCCGGAACGGTTTCTTTGTGCGATAGTTGCATGAGAGTTGAAATCCTACACGACTGGGTTGATACGCCCTATAAGTATTTTTTGGGTGGCGAGGTGACTCCCGATACTTATAAGGCTGGACCCGACTCGCTTAGTCTGTATATGTATCGCATAAAAGGAATCGATACCCGGAAATATGCAAAAATTCAATATTGCCGAAAATGTGGAATATTTCGGATAGACTTGAAAGGGGTGAAGAAATGACATACAAAAGATTCATGATTTTAGTGCTTATTCTCTTGGCTGCGATTTACTTCGGAGTTATGGGAATATGGGCACATCTGGCATTTTCCGCCGAAAAATTCACCTTCCACGGCGTTATCGGCGACAGCATCACCGTCGAATGGTCGCCCAATCCCGAACCGGACCTTGCCGAATACCGGCTGTATTATCAGGGACCCGGACAGAGCGGCATCAAGGTCATCGCCGCGCCGGACACGAGCTTGCGCTTGCGCGTGGCGCTGGGATACTACTACGAGCGCGTACAGTTCTGGCTGACGGCGGTGGACGCTTCGGGAAACCAGAGCGCGGCATCGGACACCATCAGCACCATCCTCTGCAAGGAACGCCGGATGATCGGCGACCGGGATGGCAACGGCAGAGTTAATGTCATCGACAAGGCATGGTATCTTATAAGCGCCGGCACGAAGCGCGGGGATCTGCTATACAGTGAGCGCGAAGATTTTAACGGTGATGGCGCGGTGAATGTGCTGGATAAATCATATCTCAATTTGAATGCGGGGAAGTGATGAACGAGCATTTACAATCATTAAAAGTCGGCGACAGGGTTAAATTCCGCGAAGAAAGATTACCATATAGGGTAATAGCGAGAAATGATCGGTTCATGGTATGCACGAAGCCGTTTAATCTAAAGCATACTGTTTTATATACGATTATTGATTTATGCCTGAACATTCGCGGAACAGAAAATCTTGTATTCGGACTGGGAGCAGAAACAAAAGAACAGTGCGTTGAAATGGTATTGCGCCTTGAAAGCGGGGAAAGCGAAATATCAAGAAGAAACCAAATCCCGCTGATATACGATTTTATCATGCCAAAAATAGAGAGGGACAAGTAATGAACATTATCCGCAACAGCCTTACCCGTCTCGGCATGCTGGCCGCCGGTCCGCTGCAAAAGACCGTGGGCGACACCATCACAGTGACCGTCGGCATGAGCACGCCGGGGCCGGTGCATCTGATCGGCTTTGAGCTGCACTTTGGGCCGGAGTTTGAGCTGGACGAAATCGCGTCCGAATTTGGTAATCTGCCGGAGCCGGACGATTGCGACGTCCTGACTCGAGATTACGGTGCTTATTGTGAATATTCGCTTGCGCCATCCAGCTCTGCTATTTCCGTCGGGACATATATCGCCGCCCGGATCGTCCTGAAGTGCAAATCCCCTGCCGCAAGCGCTCAGGTCACACTGGC
>Ga0172380_10004459_pt1 | contig 17961 bp, 13 predicted proteins | sample Leawe162metaG_FD_119747 | JGI IMG/M metagenome (GOLD analysis project Ga0172380, IMG submission 119747) | Leachate microbial communities from a municipal landfill in Southern Ontario, Canada - Leachate well 162 metaG | ecosystem: Engineered > Solid waste > Landfill > Unclassified | place... | reverse complement strand
GATGAGTGCACGAGCGAGGCATGCAGATTTGAACTTGTTCAAATGTATATGCCGAGCGAGGGCGCCCCTACCGTAAGGTACGGGTCCTAAAGGACGAAAGCGTGATAGTTTTGTATACTGTTATTAGTTAAATAATCAAGGAGGCACGATGGCAGCTGCCACGACTGAATTTACGGCTCACGAAACCGACATCCCTGGACTATTAATTTTTGACGTTACAGACGTTGGTGACGAGCGCGGCTACTTTCAGGAGAAGTTCCAAAAAGCCAAATTAGTTGAGGCTGGCCTACCGGATTCCTTCAATGTTATCCAAAACAACATAAGTTATAACAAGGAAGTCGGCGTTACGCGCGGTTTTCATGCCGAGCCATGGGATAAATACATTTCTGTCATTACCGGTCTGGTATTTGCAGCCTATGTCGACCTACGCCAAGGCGACAGCTTTGGCAAAGTAGTCACCGTCGAAATTAATCCAAACAAGGCCGTATTTTTGCCACAGGGCGTTGCCAACTCCTTCCAAACGCTCGAGCCCGACACCTACTATTTGTATAGCATCAACGCGCACTGGAGTGCCGACAATTACGATCAGTACTGCTTCGCTAATCTAGCCGACCCAACCATTGGCGTTAAGTGGCCAATCGCACTCGACCAGGCCGTTATGAGCGACCGCGACAAAAACCACCCACTGCTAGCAGATGTAACACCATTGGAAGTTGCCTAATGGACACTTCTGGCTTTTTGATTATTGGTGCTAACGGCCAATTAGGCACCGCCCTACGAGCGCAGTACCCTAATGCCCGCGCCGTTGATTCTAACGAACTAGATATTACCAGCGCCGAAGCCGTTGCCACCTACGACTGGTCGGGTATAACGACTATTTTGAACGCTGCCGCCTACACTAACGTGGATGGCGCCGAATCGGCCGAAGGTCGCGTGGCCGCTTGGAAGGTTAACGCTACCGGGGTACGCAATTTGGCAGAGGCCGCCCTGGAACACGACATTGCGCTAGTGCACGTTTCGACCGACTACGTTTTTGATGGCACGAACACTAACCATCCCGAAGACGAGCCATTCACTCCTTTAAGCGTGTACGGACAAAGTAAGGCTGCCGGCGACGTTGCCGCCAGCCTGGTTCGTAAGCACTACGTACTGCGCACCACTTGGGTGATTGGCGAAGGCAAAAACTTTGTACGCACCATGCTATCGCTCGGCGAGCGCGGCATTGCGCCAACGGTTGTAGCCGATCAAATTGGCCGTTTAAGCTTTACGGATGAGTTAGTGCGCATTATTGACCACCTTTTGGTTACCGGTGCGCCTTATGGCACTTACAACGCCACCAACGGCGGCGAGCCCGCCAGCTGGGCCGACATCACGCGCGAAATCTTTACGCTGGCTGGTCATAATCTAGAAGTGACCGACACCACCACGGCCGAATACTTTGCCGGCAAGGAAGGCATTGCGCCCCGCCCACTCAACAGCGTTATGGATTTACAAAAGCTTACCGACACTGGTTTTACTCCCAGCGACTGGCGCCAAGCATTAGCAGACTACATTAACAAGGAGCAGCAATAATGAAAGGTATCGTACTGGCCGGCGGTTCCGGCACCCGTTTATACCCAATTACCATCGGCATTTCTAAGCAGATTATGCCCATTTACGACAAGCCGATGATTTACTACCCCATCAGCACGCTGATGATGGCCGGCATTCGCGATATTTTGATTATTACCACCCCGCACGATAACGACGGCTTTGTTCGTTTGCTGGGCGATGGTTCGCAGTTTGGCTGCAACTTTGAATACGCCATTCAAAACGATCCCAACGGCCTGGCCGAAGCATTCTTAATTGGCGAAGACTTTATTGGCGACGACAAAGTAGCTCTAATTTTGGGCGACAACCTGTTCTACGGCAGCGGCTTTGGCACCGACCTGGCAAGCGTCAACGACGTCGACGGCGGTGTAGTGTTTGCCTACGAGGTATCTGATCCTGAGCGCTACGGCGTAGTTGAGTTCGATAAGGACATGAACGCTTTGAGCGTTGAAGAAAAGCCAAAGAACCCCAAGTCTGACTACGCCGTAGTCGGCCTGTACTTTTACGATAACGACGTGATTCAAATTGCTAAAGATATTGAGCCCAGCCACCGCGGCGAGCTCGAAATCACCGACGTAAACGCCGAGTACCTCAAGCGCGGCAAGCTTAAAGTGGTTACCATGGACCGCGGCTCCGCCTGGCTCGACACCGGCACCATCGACTCCATGGTCGACGCATCCGACTTTATTCGCGTCATCCAAAAGCGCACCGGCTTGATTATTGGCTCGATTGAGGAAGTGGCTTTTCGGCAGGGGTATATTGACGCAGCACAGCTACGGAAGCTAGCGGAACCCCTCAAGAAATCCGGGTATGGCGAATACCTCCTGAGGTTGCTATAATTGCCCATGAATTGAGGGATGATGAATAAAACTAGCTTGTTCATGCGCGACTTATTTAAATACGGTTTTGTGGCAATATTTGCATTAGCAGCAGACGCGGGTACTCTTTTTACTCTCCATGCGCTTGGTCTTAACTACCTAGTTGCAGCCACAATTGCATTCCTGCTCGGAACAGTAGTCAATTTCTTTCTAAGCAATGGCTACGTATTTAAAGATCCCGTAATAAAAAACCGGGGGGCAAACTTCACTGCCTACACGCTCATCGGTGCTGTTAGCCTAGTCTTTAATAACGTCATTATATGGTTTTGCTTCTCACACCTTGGCTTAGCCTTGGTCGCGGCAAAGGGAACTGCCGTAGCCATTGTGTTCTTCTGGAACTTTTTGGCTCGCCGACAACTTCTGTACAATGGTCATAAAACAGAATCAATAGGTAAGGAGATCAGTTTTGAAGCCTAAGAATAGCAAGCAAGCGCAAACAGCAATTATTATTGGGGGTGGTCCAGCTGGACTCACAGCAGCTTACGAACTACTCCACAAGACAAATATCAAACCGATTGTTTTCGAGGCCTCAAACGACATTGGTGGCATCTCTAAGACCGTCAACTACAAAGGTAACCGTATTGACATTGGTGGTCACCGCTTTTTTAGTAAGTCCGACACCGTCATGAGCTGGTGGCACAACATTCTCCCTATAGAAAAGACAGAAGCTACCGAATCATTCACCCTAAAGTACCAGGGTAAAACTCGCGAAATGGCCGGTGGTGATGGCGCCGACCCAAACAAAACCGATGACGTGATGCTGGTGCGCAGTCGACTTAGTCGAATCTTTTATGGCGGTCGTTTTTATAACTACCCAATTACACTCGAAGCGCAGACAATCAAAAACCTCGGCTTATTCCGTATGGCAAAGATGGGCACCAGCTACCTTGCTATCAAAGTTAAGCCTCGCAAAGAAGAAAACCTGGAAGACTTTTACATTAACCGTTTCGGCAAAGAGCTTTATAACACCTTCTTCCGTGATTACACGGAAAAGGTATGGGGTGTTCCTTGTAGCGAAATTGCAGCCGACTGGGGCGCGCAGCGTGTTAAGGGTCTATCTGTTAGCAAGGCAGTTACTCACGCCCTCAAGAAGCAGTTTAGCCGGGCGAAGAAAAGCGACATTTCGCAAAAAAACACCGAAACAAGTCTTATTGAATACTTCCTCTACCCTAAACTTGGGCCAGGTCATATGTGGGAAACAGTAGCAAAGATCGTCAAGAAAAAGGGCGGCCAGGTTAATATGAACCAGGTCATTACAAAAATTCACGCCGAAAAAGGTAAGATTGTGTCCGTAGATGTTTTTGATACCAAAACCCAGACAACAAGCACGGTCACCGGTGACTACTTCTTCTCCACCATGCCAGTAAATGAGCTGATCGCTTCATTTGATGGTGTTAAGCCTCCCAAAAATGTTCGCGATATCGCAGCCGGTCTGCCTTATCGTGACTTTATCACGGTTGGCTTGCTTATGAAAAAGCTTAGAATTAAAAACGAAACCGACCGCAAGACACAAAACGATGTCGTACCTGACAACTGGATCTACATTCAAGAACCTGACGTTAAAGTTGGTCGCCTGCAGGTGTTCAACAACTGGAGTCCTTACCTCGTCAAAGACCAGAAAAACGTATGGGTTGGTATGGAGTACTTTGTTAACGAAGGTGACGACCTATGGACTAAAAAGGATGACGACATGGCTGAATTCGGCATAGACGAACTCAGCAAAATTAACATCATAAATAAGGAAGATGTCCTCGACAGCACGGTGATTCGCATTAAGAAAACCTACCCTGCATACTTTGGCACCTACGAACGCTTCGATGAGATTCGTGAATTCACTGACAGTTTTGAAAATCTGTTTTTACTTGGTCGTAACGGTCAGCACCGCTACAATAACCAAGATCACTCGATGCTAACTGCAATTGAAGCCGTTAACAACATCAAGACCGGCCGCAAAGATAAAGACAATGTCTGGAACGTGAACGTAGAGAAAGACTACCACGAAAGTAAATAAGAAGCGCTTCTTATTTACAGTTAATCCCCAGCACGCAATACTTAATACTAATGATGGTAAAGGTTGAGAATCTATTTTTACTACTTAGTGTTGTATTTGGGCTAGGTATACTCTTTGTAAATCCTCTTTTTCGCACGCCGGATGAGGTAAGACATTTTTGGCGTTCTTACCAAGTATCACAGGGAACCATATTGCCTTCTAAGAGTGGCACTGTATTGGGGGGGACGCTCCCGGCAAGCATTGTACATATTGAGGACTGGCAGGGGCCAAAATCCATAATCAAGATATTAGCCGACGGCAGTACTCCCGCCCATTCAGTTCTTAATTACAAGCTTTCAAGTGAATCCCGAGAAAGCGCCAGTTTTCCTAATACGGCTCTATACTCGCCCATCCCATATTTAGGGTCTGCTGCTGGTATTACCATTGGCAGAATTAGCGATTCTCCAATAATCATGGGACACCTCGGCAGGATCTTTAATTTAATGCTCTGGATCGCAATCTGCTATCTATCTATACGCCTTATACCATTCGGCAAATTTACTCTCTTGGTCTTGTGCTTAAATCCTGTCGCATTGCAGCAGGCGGCATCATTCTCCGCAGACGTTTTGACGTTAGCTTTATCTGTACTAGGAGTAGCCCTGGTTGCGCGATGTTTTACACTGCCGCATCTTAGCACCAGATATCTCCTAGGGATGCTCGTCGTTTTCTCCCTCCTCGGCCTTTGCAAGCAGCCGTTTGTCGCACTATCACTACTAGTCCTCATTGTTCCTATAAAGCAATTCGGAACAAAAAGACGCTATGGCATCTGGTCGACCGGGATTATCGTAGCGTCACTAGCAGCCGCCCTGCTTTGGATCGCCACCACTAACAAGTTTTTTATACCAACGCGCACCGATGTACTAATTCAACCATCGGAGCAATTACGCTTTGTGGCATTACACCCTCTTCATTTTGTTGAATCGCTAGTTCAAACATACGTTCACCAGGGTTTACATATTAGCGAAGGACTTAGTGGTTTGCTTGGATATGGCGATCTAGCAATACCGGCATGGGCGACCGCACTACTTTACGTGGCATTGCCCATAAGTCTGTTCACCAACACAATAGCATCGCCACTTAGTAAGTACAAGAAAACATTCCTGCTAGCCTTAGGGGCATTAATCTTTTGTGCGATTAATCTACTAATCTATATGTCTTGGGCCAGAGTCGGCGCACCGTTAATCGAAGGCCTTCAGGGTAGGTACTTCTTACCTCTCATTACCTTATTACCTTTTTTTGCAAGTAAGGGCCGGGGTTGGCAAAGACTAGCAGGGTTCGCCTTAGTCGCTACCGTGTGCCTCAATTTAGTTCTGGGGCTCAGGGTTCTAGCCCACTAGTTTAGATTAGCTCCTGCAGGAATCGATACCACTGCCGTACCCTCTAGATACGTAATAGGCATTCCCTTATACATCGTGTTGAGCAAATTACCATTTAGAATCCACCTTTTTGCGCCATTCTCAATGTAATATATCTTTCCGTCATCATCCCTAATTAGTCGACTCGTATCTTTTCGCATCAAAAAACTGTCATAGATAGAGGCGGACACCGTAAGTATGGGGTTCGATCCGCTAACATAGTTGGTGAGAGTTGGCCCGTCCGGAAAGCTGAGTGCATAGCCAAAACTCAACTGTTTTACGCCCGCTCCCTGTTTTGTAATAAGCAACGATGGTGATTGAGCCGAGTCACTAATGGCATTCAGGGCAGATGGATTAATGCGCGTGATTGGTACCCCCTGGCTAACGTAGCCATAATTTGCCTGCTGGGCAAACGACTGAAAAAGCAGTTTCTTACCCCCGCTCACCATCCATACACGGGTATCACTTGAGTCCGTTGAACCGATTAAATATGAGGCGTCACTTGTAGTAGCGAAATAATTGAAGGGCAGTGTCGCAGCCTTGCCACTAAGGTCGTACGCATCAGCGTACTGGCTGACAGGGATTGCTGTCAAATTACGCATAATGAAATATTTACCGTTAATCTTTACGAATGCACCGAGCTGCTGGCTCGACGGGTTGAATCTAGCAAAGGTACGGTTGGATATTACGGGCGTCTGCGCATCAACACCCCATGAACTAGCATATGCAGGGTCTATAGGGTAGGCAGTTCCATCCATCAACAAATAGTTAGTTGTGCCGTTTTTTACAATACAACTAATCGCTGATGCTTCGGTGATTATGTTGGTTAGGTTTGTACTTAAATGCGTTACTCCTCCTAGGACAGGATTACCCCACGCATTTGTGATCTCACTAAGGGGCAGGAAGCGTTTGGACCCGTTATCCATCGTGTAGACATATGGCTGCCCCTTTGGTTGTATGAGCGTCGTAACATCGCCCCCAGTGGGCACAAGTCCGAGACTCTGAGCGCTATAAGTCGGGAGAGTGACGCCTTCGCCAACCCAGGCGTTAATGACATTCGCGGAGGTCATAGCGTGCTTTGCTCCATCGAGAACCCACTTCTTGGCAAGGTCGGTAGACTGAACAACAGACGACAGTGCATCGCTTTCGGTGTAGTCTGCCAGCGTATCACTCGAAAGTAAGGTTTGTTGCGAGCCAGCTTGATATCCCCAATTATAGGCAAGCTCGGCCCTACTTATGTAGTGTCTCTTACGACCCTCTATCATGTACCACGCGCCATTATCGACATTGACAGCGAATACGCTTGCCCGCTCTTTCGGCATAAAATCCAGCGTGCCAGGATAGTTTAGTTGAACTGGACTAGTCGATGCAAAACCATCCTGGACATTACCATTGTCAAAATACAACACTCGACCACTATCAACAACATACCTACCAGAACCTTGGCTAACTTGTTGATCAAGATCCGCGCCTGCAGTTAACGTGTTAAGGTACGTGGCCGTGACAGTGGTATTTTGGTCGGGGGTATATCGCCATTGATAGAGTTGTGACGTGTTCGCCGGTACTCTATGTTTGGTTCCGCCGTCCATCAGCCACATTTCACCATTACTTGCATTGGTCATAAATCTTCCAACCCAGTTGCCACTTCGTAGCGCATATACTAGTCCCGTGCTTTGAACCGTCGATGTAGTGCCTAAATTCCATAAATTATAATAATTCTTGTCTCTTATGTAGTGAGTTTGACCACCATCTATAAAGAATGAATTACCAAATTTATCTTTCAACGACCGTCCCAGACTACCCCCATCGGCCAACGTACTAAAGAAGCCCCTATCTATGGTCTGGAAGGCAAACCTATCGAGTCCCCAAGCGTAATAGATGTCCATTGATGGAATATAGTATTTGCCGGTTGGAGTGATCAAGTACCAAAGATTGGCCCCATTCTCCGGGTTGACATTAGTGACACTAAAGTACGTATCGCCGTCCGAAGTCGCACCAAACCAGTCATTGAATAATCGCCAGAAGTTTCTGTTACCGTATGCACTACAGCTATCACCATTTCCATATAAATTATCTAGAGCCGGTCGATTTGGCTGATAGGGCGTATAGATGTACAAGCCAGCCGTTGCCTGGTTTTGTATATAGACATTTGAGCTACCGCATGCACCGTTAGGGTTGTACTGTATTGTATTGTTTCGCCCTGACCGGTAATTATAGTTGGCAGAGTCCCTCGCATACTTCTTATATATACGAGCCGCATTGTAAACCTGATTGAAGAAGCCATAGTACGCCGAATCACACGCAGCCGTGTCAGGACAGCCAAAGCCCGTGGCACTCCTATACTGACCCGGCCAAGGCCACTCATCGGTAAGCAAGCTCTGTTCTTTCTGAAGTAAAACAAGCAAAACAGCAGGGCTCACTCCACAAGCCTGCGAAACATCATAAATAATCTGGGCGCTCGATTTTGTACCACCATTATACTGACTACACAGCCCGTTCTCTGCAGGCTTTGTCACGGTATTCTCACTATAATCTTTAAGACATGTGTAGGGAGCTGGGCTACCCTTAGATGCTCCGTACTGTGCGCGGGTCTGTGTGGAACTGTACATCTTAGCTCCATTAGTGTCGCACGTGGGAACTTTAGCATTCATGAAAGTCTGGATCTGCCCAACATTTAGTGCATCTTTATTAAAGAAGATACTGTCGCTTATGATCGCCCCCGACTGCCAATCACCGCCAGATAGTGCACTTACCTTCATACCGCTCGTCAATAAAACAAAAGTCAAGATCATCGCAAAGATGATTGCCGCGCCTACTTTATGACCGCTTAGCTTTTTCAAACTCATAACCTACCCTATTTAACGCTAACGGCGTGTGATGCTGACTTCCCCGATACGGTCGCTGAAGAATAAGAGAGTGTAGCCTGCCAATCACCGCCGGTTACGAATTTATTTCTTGGTATATCTATTGTACCGCAGAGTGTTGTTGTAGCGTCCTTAAATGCTGCGCTAGTTTGGGTCACGGTGTTGGTGCCGCTAGTTAGAGTGGCAGTACAGACTCCCCCATCTTCATAAATGTTTGACACAAACCCTCTAATCTCTACGACGTCACCGCTATGAGGATAATAGCTGGCATCTGTAATCGAGACTATTGCCGTTTGCGACTTCCCCTGGTTCGAATCGATTATCGCTTGTTTATCAGCATTGGCCTGCTTCTGCTCATCCCCGGCAGCCTGTTCATCCTTCGTAGGAGGGTCGTAGTTTATTTCATTTACGCCTTTTGCTGGTGGCGCCTCTGGATTATGACCATGAGTTATAAGATACGCACTAACGCCACCTGACACGGCCACTAGAAGTATGCCTGCAAGTATCATTTTTTGTACGGTGAATGACTTTTTATTTTTCATATTTATATACTCATTAAAGCACACAGTCTATACCTTATCAACAGATATCAGAACACAGGTCAGTCCTTGACCATGCATACAATGACAAATAGAATAGCTAAGTACTCGCATCCTAATACTTATGCATAAGTTACACCACACACTTACCATCACTGGGCATCTTGTGTCTCGCCCACACAATGCTTTTGCCATTATTGCAGGGCTGTTTGGTATTACCATGGCAATAATTATGCCCCCTCTGCTTGTGCCTGACGAAGCTTCGCATTTTTATCGAGCATTCCAGATAAGTGAAGGCCATCTTTACAGCGACAACCTTGACGGCAAAACGGGCGGCTGGCTCCCTCGCGAGGTTTCTTTCGTGGGCGGCACGCAACCAAGTCCACCAGACTATAAGTTTAAGCCCTCTACTATAGATGACGGCTTCTCAAAGAGAATAAATTACGATGATCGAGTGTTCTCGGCATTTAATAACACCGCCGTATACAGCCCCGTCTCATACATACCTCAGACTTTCGCAATCCTTATCGGCAAACTCTTTCATGCATCCCCACTTGCGATGCTATATATTGGTCGGCTTTTTAATCTTGCGGCATTTATTGCCCTGACTTACTTTGCGATCCGTCTTTTGCCCTTCGGTAAGTGGGCCTTAGCGGTTATAGCATTGTTGCCGATGATGATACAGCAGGCCGCATCGCAGTCGAGCGATGTTATGGTAATCACGCTCGGTTTTATCTCTGTCTCGCTATTCCTGCATACTCTTTTTGGCGGCAAAAAATTAACAAAAACCCGCTGGTTTGTAGTCCTACTTCTCGCAACTCTACTTGGCCTCACAAAACAGACCAATGCACTGCTAATTATCCCTTTCCTATTTCTACCAGCACGGCTATTCTCAAATTCAAAAAAGAGGCTCCTATTTGTGCTGAGCGTTTGTTTTGCGGCGCTATTGTCAACACTCATTTGGTATATGGCTGTAAAGTCTCAACACTATGATATGGATTTTGCTTATATTAATACCGGCAAGGCAGACCAAGCCGCTCAGTTAAACTTCGTGTTAGAACACCCGCTCACCTATCTTCACACACTACTTCGAACGCTAGTTTATAGCAACATACCGGGCTTTCCTACTACCGATTTTTACTGGATGTCTCTTTATGGGTATTTCTCGTGGTTTACCTATAAGATGCCTACCATAAATATGATTTTGGGCTATGCGAACCTATTCTTCGCCCTACTAGTCATTCCTTCCGCAGCCGCCTTAGCTAGGTTAACAAAAGGCATTCGGATTGCGTTTTGGTTGACTCTTATAGGCTCCGTTCTGGGCATAGTTACAGTACTATACCTAGTCGGTAACCTCGTCGGGGTGCCTGTGGTCAGGAACATACAGGGACGATATTTCTTAGTGCTCCTCCCTCTGCTCATTCCAATTTTAGCCAACAAGCACTTCGGGGTCGCTATAGATAAGCAGCGGACTGCTGGGCTGATATTTATGGGTGTCTCAGTCGTGAATCTTACGGTTATGGCTGGCCTAACGCTAACTTTCTTTTACTAGCTCGTATATACTCAGTACTAAATGGACAGGAAGACTAAACTAACGAGTGGACTAAACCTCAAGGGCGATGGTCTTGAGCTTGGACCGCTCGCCTGGCCAATACTCACTCGCGCTGAGGCAAGTATCGAATACGTCGACCATGCCACAACCCATGAGCTGCGCAGGCTTTATAGGGGCGATAGGGGCGTTCCCAATGCACAGATCGTAGATGTAGATTTCGCATTATCAGGACGCCCTCTGCCAGTTGCGGTTGGCAATAAGCGCTTTGACTACGTACTTGCCTCCCATGTTATTGAGCACGTACCGGACGTCATTGGCTGGCTGGGCGAGATCAACACTATACTAAAGCCAGGGGGCATTCTTTCGCTTGCCATACCGGACAAACGTTACACATTTGATATTGACAGGGATGTTTCTAGGCCAGCAGATATAATTGCGGCTCACGTGGATAGAAATATTAAGGCGGGGAGCGCAGCAGTATATGATCACTTTAGAAATTACAGATCAAAGGTAGACCCCGTCCAAGCCTGGGAAGGAAAGCTATATCTCACCGAAGAAGCCGGACCGCACCGCTATTCAGTCAAGGAGTCCTATGACTTCTGTATTGCTAATCAGACAGGTGGTAGATACATTGATACGCATATATCTGTTTTTACACCAGCTTCTTTCTTTGCAGTCATTAAAGAGCTCATTGAGTTGTCTCTGTTCCCATTTAAAGTTGCCTATTTTTACGATACCGCTGAAAATGGTATCGAGTTTATCGTAGGTTTGCAGAAAGCTACACCAAAAACAACCAAAGCCACATTACTAAAGAGCATCCCCGTTCTGCCGGCAGTACAACCCGTCAGACAAATCCAAAGTGAACTTGACAAATTAGTCCGTGAGCTAGAATCCCAAAAGCTACTATTAGCGGCCAGCGAGGCAAGAGTGGAGGCTCTCACACGCACTTATTCGTGGCGCCTTACCAAGCCCCTGCGCTTACTCGCCAGGGTGAAGAGGTCTCTTACCAAGTAGCTGATCGGCGGCCAGTGAACGTGACTTTTCGTAGCCGCCGTAAAAATCCGTTGATTTCTTTAGACCATTATCTATTAGTCTGCGTCGTAGGTCAGTCTCGGTCAAGCAGCGCTTTAGGTTGCGACAAATTTCCGATGCGGTTGCTCTCGTTATCAAGCAGGTCTCCTCATCTTGATAGAGTTCATGCCATGTCACATCGTCATATTCATTTACTACAACCGGACACCCGCTGGCCATAAGCTCTGACGCAGTCACTCCTGGGTGACCGCTAAACATAAACATCAGGCCAGCATCAACACTGCGATATAGCTTTGGTACGGCATCGTAGTCAATCTTTCCAAGGTTAATAAACATGCCCTCGACACCATAACTCGCCGAATCCCAGGATGCACCTGCGGTAATAATCTCAACATCGTTACCCAAATCTTGCTTAAGACGCTTCAGCCCAGCTACACCAAGCTCAAAAGCGTTACGTGGCATGTTAGGACGTGCGTAGAAAAACACCTTGTACGTTGGCTTGGGGGTGTAGTATGGATCCTTGCGGGGGTGGTAGGCGCTTAAGTCGACCTTGGAGCCGAGTACAATACCATCGCCACCATAAGACCTACGATACATATCAAGTAGTCCGCTTGTGCCCGCGATTGCTTTAAAGCCAAACCTATAACTCAGTTCTACGAGCGCAGAAACACTACCTTTTGGGTAGAAATTTGCTTCGTTATCTTGTATGAAGTAGTACTTCTGGGCAACGCTTGAAGATTTTGCTAGGGGATAGGTTGTCGCCCACTGTGTAGCAATTCCTATATCGTGCTTAGCAATTCTCATAACCTCATCTGGCCTAATGCCGACGACTTTCACAGAGTTCCAGCCAGGAAAAGCTTTGATTATTGCTTGTTTCTCGATGTCTACATTTGCCGCGCCAGTAAGAACATATATTGTAGTAGTCAACCCTCGATCTTCGGAAAGATAGTGCGCAAAGCTAAAGATATTCATCAAGCCCGCATAAATGGCATCAAAAGAAGGAAGTATCCATGCCACAGATTTTGGCTTAGTGGTCAGTTTCGCATATGGATTGTTTTCTCGTATTTGTGCGTCGTTTATGTCAAAGGTGTCGGCAAGAATTATCGCATCGTGCTGATACCCTTCAATTGCCTGTGGTTCGATTACGTCGCGGTTCACTCCCGCTAGATCCTCGGTCTCAAAAAGTCGCAGCGGATCGCTCCGAGAGGTGTTGACGCTACCATACGGATCAACAAAACCGTCCTTGCATTTAATTACGTGGGGCTTATCGACTCCAAATTGTGTTGTCACCATAGCGGTTGCGTGCGGTGCCATCACAAGCCTCTCCCCCTTTTGTCTTAGCCACAAGAAGTAGTCCTCTAGGCTGGCTCCGGGTGACGCGTTTGAGAAAGTGGACAGCATATCACTCTTCGTGCTAAAAAAGTACGGCGATAGTACGCTTAGATTTCGCACCCATTCTGAATTTCCAATATAGCTTTGGTAGTATCGAGGAAAACCATTGAATAGCGGAAAGTACACGCCACCTTCTTGTACAAGACCGCCGGAATTAACAATCAAGTCATACTTATTAATAAGTCGCCCACTAGATGCTGATACTCCTGGTAACGCTAACCATCCGGTGAGTCGCTCGTACCAGTTATCCTCGGCGGCAAAACGGGCAGAATCAGGAACAAAGAAAGCTATGCGCGATCCAAGCCCTGGTTTTGATGTGAAGAATTTTGCTAGTTCTGCAACTAAATTACTGTCGCTATAGCGTATGCTTAGCATATCTGGGTGTCCATTCGTGGGTGACCCTGGTGTGTCTGCGCTGTTTATAAGTAATACGAATACTGGATCGCTGAGTACTTTGCGAACGCGCCGCAACATTCGATTGGTATTAGTCATATTGGTATGGTAGATAAATACAATCGGGGACATATCAAGTGACTTCTCTCCCCATTTTATAAAGAGCTCTGTTCGATCAACATAAGCCGTTGCGTCAACTTTTTTGCTTTTTAGATATTTATCTATAGTCTTGCACTGATTAGCTAGTGCGTATGGCTTCGTCTCGATAGACATTGCCGTGGAGGTAGCAATAACCCTCCAGTGGTAAAGAACCTTTGGTATGAAGCCAATGTGTTTGGCCTTGTCGACAACTCGTAAAAATAGATCCCAGTCTTGGGCTCCGTCGGTGTCAGAGTCCCAGCCGCCAATTTTCTTAACAAGACTGGTTCGTATAACATTTAGATGGGTCAAGTAGTTAATGTTAAGGAGCATTTCGGGGGATATGGCTGGCTTAAACAGGGGATCGAAACGATGACCCCTGTCATCAATCTTGTCCTTGTCGGAGTAAATAAAGTCATACGCTTTTTCATTAAGTAACTTTGCGTTTTCGTAAAGTGCGTCTGGCGACAGCGTATCATCATGATCGAGCAGTGCTATAAATTCACCCGACACCTTTTCAAGTATCTGATTCGAATTACCTGCTATACCAAGGTTCTCGCTAAAACTATAGTGCTTAATTCTTGAGTCGAGTTTTGCATAATTCGCAATCATGTCGTCAACAGCTGGATCGTCACCAAAGTTGCCCAAACAGAGCTCAAAATTAGTATACGTCTGCTCCAAAACCGACTCAACGAGTTCCTCGAATACATCCAGCGGTGGGTTGAATACGGGAGTTACGATGCTTATAAGTGGGCGGTACGCCAATCCGTCTGCTTCACGTCGTTGTAGGTCTAGCTCTTCCTCGTCGGGCTCATTTAGTAGTATCCATTCTTGGTATTTTGCTGCCTGCTCTGAAACACTCTGGGTAATGATTGCGTTATGATTAGCGCTTCTAAACATGTGCCGAGCTTTGCTTGGATTTGTAAGAATCATCTTTGCCGCTTTTTTTGTAAGCCCTAAAGGGTCGGACTGAATTTGGGATTTAATAATCCCAAGTTTTTTCGAGAGTTGATAAGATCTTGACCCCCTGATTGCATTTAACTCTGCTTCGATTAACTTTGCGCGGTATTCGGCACGCTCTATTTGCTTCTTTGAATCATCACTCATTATCTGCTCCTACCGATCAGTTTCTTGACTGCATTAAGTTGTTTGCTATTGATAATTCGCATGTACGGGTCGGCTCTTTTTAACTGTAGGTTCTGGAATTCAATTTGTTCATCCATTTTTTTAACGAGAAGTTCGGTTCTTTCTAGTTTCTCTTCAAGGCCGGCTTTGTCTTTCTCTAGACCACTCACCGAAGCGCCCAGATAGCTAATTCTTTGTGCAAATAGATCCATTAGCATGCTCACGTACTTAGTAAAGCTTTCTGCGTTCTTCTCTCGCGTGGCATAGCGTGTGGCGTCAAATTTTTTCTCATACAATGGGTTAGTAAACATCACAAAAAATTGACGATACGTCATCCCCTCGAATTCATTCATTGAAAGTGCGTTGTCATTGTAGAACTTGTTTATTTTTACGTGCTGAGTGTCGTCTAGTCCAAGCTTTGCGTCAATCAAGTTGATGTGCGTATTGAGTAGCCAGGTCGTAAGGTTCTGGGTGCCGAGGTGAAAGTAAGGTATATTCTTTTCTTTGAGCGTCTTCTCGAATAGACCGACGGTCGGTTTTCCGAGCTCAAGATGCTCCTCAAGCCAATCTTGACCCACACCGAACAACTTTTTGTTAAAATTATTGACAGCCCTCTCCGCAGCATCAACACCTGGAGTCATGAATGGCGCCCCTATAATGCATACGTCCTTGGCAACACGCAATGCCTCATCTAAAAACGCTTGTTTTCTCTCGGGAGGTATATGTTCCATGACATCAGTACTGACAACTGCGTCAAAGCTGTCATCCTTGAAGTTCATGTTTGTTGCATCTCCCTTAACATACGTAGCCTTAACTGCTGTGGGTCGTTCTAGAATATCAATAATTGTAAGCTCGTAGTCCAGCCCACTCGCTTTTAGTTTTTGCTCGAAGTACTCGCTGCCACCACCAATATCGAGTATTCTCACCTTCTTGTTCGTACCCTCATATAGCTGCTTCAGAAAGTCAGTTAGAAAGAAGAAGCGAGTAAAACCGTCTGGACTCAGTTGATTAACTTTTGTTCGTATCATCATCTAAGAACTCCAACTTACATTATCAATCTCAAACATTCCACTTACAGCATGGTCGGCAATTACGGAGAAGTGAGTCCATTTGTCTAAATAGTCATGGACCTGGATTGAATCGGCATCATATATAACGGTTGTAAGGGCGTACGAGCCGGGGCGAAATGGCAGAACGGGAATATGTATTTTTACCTTATTCGCACCAGGCTTAATTGGGTTGTCTTGTGTATTTGGTCCTGCCACGATATTTCCATCTTCATCGTAAAAAGCAAGCCCCATCACGACCGGCAGAGGGTTATCAGGGTCTTTGTATTTTAGCTCAAAACTAATGTCGAGTGGCTCGCCCGTGTTAAACGTTTTAGCGTGTCTATTACCGTCCCTTGATAGCTTTATGTCATCAACAAGAACTTCGTGATCGCCCCAACGCTCCTTAATGTCGCCTTTTGACTTCTCGTCATTTGCTATTAGCTGTTGCTCGTCAACATTTAGTTTCGCATATATTGAAGATGCCTCCTGCGCAGTATGCACACCTAGTGACTTTCCTTTATTGATCACTAGTGCTCGGTCACAGAATCTCTCGACGTTAGCCATGTCATGCGTAACCAAGATAATGGTCTTTTTTTGTTTTTTAAGATCGCGGAAAACTTCAAGACACTTCTTTTGAAATGCTGCGTCACCCACGGCCAATACCTCATCCATCACAAGAATATCGCTCTTAGCTCTAATCGCGATTGAGAAAGCTAGTCGTACCTGCATACCAGAAGAATAGTTTTTTAATTTTTGTTCCATGAACGGCTCAAGTTCAGCAAAAGCAACAATCTCGTCATACATTGCTAACATCTCAGAACGGTTAAAGCCCAAAAGTGCACCATTTAGGAAAACATTTTCACGTCCTGTAAGTTCCGGGTTAAAACCAACACCTAGCTCAATAAATGGCGTTAGCTTTCCGTCAACATGCACCACACCACTGCTTGGTGTATATATTCGAGAAATAATCTTAAGAAGCGTGCTCTTTCCGCCGCCATTCTTGCCGACAATACCAAAAAACTCACCTTTTTTGACTTCAAAGCTAATATCTTCGAGGGCGGCCTGAACGTCATAGCTTCGTTCTCTTCTGACTATGTTAATGAGGCTGCCCTTGATTGAGGCAGCCTTATCATGGGGCAGTTTGAATGTCTTGTGAACGTTCTCGACCCGTATTGCAAAATTGCTCATTACATATTCTCCGCAAAACTAGATGACTGGCTCCGAAAGTAAATAACACCGCACAGTAGGGTTATCGCCACCACTACTACAGGTATCAAGCTATACCAGCCATTATCAAAAACTCGTGATGTCGTTACGACACTTGGGTCGTGGCTAATAACTGCGTACCGGGCAGATTGGATCGATTCTGCCATTGGATTTAAGAGGATTAGTTTTTGGAACCCAATTGCTATTTTATCGTTAAGCGGATAGAGAATTGGCGTTATATAAAATCCTGCCTGTAGTAGCACTTCCCATATATAAGTAATGTCTCTGAACTTTACGAACGCTGCTGATAAAAATAACGATACTCCGAGTGCAAATGCGTAAATCTCAAGGATTATAAACGGAAAGAAGACTATTGTGGAGCTAAGATCAACATCATTAATCACCATAAAGACTGCTAGCACGAGCAGATTTAGACCCAAATTTATTAAAGCGGCAATACTACTGCTTAATACGATCGTCCATCTAGGTATGTAAACCTTCCGAATGAGGTCACCTCTACCGACTATCGACCCTAGGCTTTGCTGTGTCATGTCCGCAAAGAAGCTCCATAGCACTATCCCCATGAATAGATAAACTGGAAAATGCGGTATGCCCTTACCAAGTGGAAAGGCAACAACAAAAACAACATACAGAATTAGGAACATGAAGAGCGGACGCAGCAACGACCAGGCGTAGCCGAGCACAGAGCCTTGGTAGCGCAGCTTAAAATCGGTACGGACAAGTTCGGACAGCAGGGCCCGATTTTGCTTCGAGAAAATACGACGGAATAGTCTCATT
>Ga0172380_10004458_pt1 | contig 17961 bp, 16 predicted proteins | sample Leawe162metaG_FD_119747 | JGI IMG/M metagenome (GOLD analysis project Ga0172380, IMG submission 119747) | Leachate microbial communities from a municipal landfill in Southern Ontario, Canada - Leachate well 162 metaG | ecosystem: Engineered > Solid waste > Landfill > Unclassified | place... | reverse complement strand
GCGATGCCAGGTTTGTCGGGCACGCCAATAACGGTGATCTTTGCCTCATCGCGGTTGAATGCGATACCAGAGATGATTGCCTGTTCCATTTTATTACCTTCCTCGAATGTGATCAGCGTGCCCTCGCCCTCATCAGTGAAACTGGAGAGCACACGCAATTTGACTTTATATTTCCCAGCGAACTCGACCGAGCGAATCTGTAGCACCTTAGAACCCAGGCTCGCCATTTCCAACATCTCTTCGAAAGTGATGCTCTTCAGGCGACGCGCTTCCGGCACCATACGCGGGTCGGTGGTGTACACACCGTCCACGTCGGTATAGATCTGGCACTCATCCGCACGCAACGCTGCGGCGATAGCGACGCCCGTCGTATCCGAACCGCCGCGACCTAGCGTAGTGATGTTGCCGGCCTCGTCCATGCCTTGGAAACCGGCGACCACCACCACATTGCCGTTGGCGAGGTCAGTACGGATATTTTGTTCGTCGATGCTGACGATACGCGCCTTGGTAAAAGCGTTATCAGTAAGGATCTTCACCTGCGCGCCGGTGTAGCTCTTGGCTTCCATCCCCGCATCTTTCAATGCCATCGCCAACAGACCGATGGTGACCTGCTCGCCGGTGGAGATGACGACATCCAGTTCACGCGGATCCGGGTGCGCTTGTATCTCCTTGGCCAAGGCGATCAGGCGGTTCGTCTCACCGCTCATGGCCGACACCACGACCACGATTTGATGTCCTTGCGCCTTGTATCGTGCGACGCGCTTCGCAACGTTTTTGATGCGCTCGGGACTACCCATGGAAGTGCCGCCGTATTTCTGAACTATCAATGCCACGATGGATGCCTGTGTCGTATAAAAAGTGGGCGGCATTCTACCCGAACTGACCTCAAAAGACGACCACCCCTCTGCTACACTGGCGCGACTATGAGCAAGATCATCCAACGCCCCTTTTCTCCTGCTACTGCGTTACAACTCGAAGCCTCCGGCATCGCGCCGTTGCTGGCACGCATCTATGCGGCAAGAGGTATAGAGAATGCTGAGGAGCTTGATACAGACATCCAACATCTGCTCCCCTTCAGCCAGCTCATGAATACGGAAAAAATGGCTTCGCTGCTGGCGGATGCAATCGCCGCACAAAAGAAATTGCTGATCGTGGCTGATTACGATGCGGATGGTGCAACGGCCTGTGCCATCGGGGTGCGCGGATTGGGTGCGCTCGGCGCGCGAGTCGACTTCATCGTGCCGAATCGTTTTGAGTTCGGTTACGGATTGACCCCCGAGATCGTACGTCTGGCGAAACAGTCGGCACCAGACATCTTGCTCACCGTGGATAACGGTATCGCCAGCGTGGAAGGAGTGGCTGAAGCGCAACGTCTGGGTATGCAAGTCTTGGTGACCGACCACCACTTGCCGGGCGATACGATGCCTGACGCGCAGTGCATCGTGAATCCCAACCAACACGGCTGTGAGTTTCCCAGTAAGAATCTGGCCGGCGTCGGGGTGATGTTCTACGTATTGATGGCCCTACGCGCAGAGATGCGCAAACGGGGCATGTTCGAGGGTAAGACCGAACCCAATCTAGGCAATCTGCTCGACCTTGTCGCACTCGGCACGGTAGCCGACGTGGTCAAACTAGACAGCAACAACCGTATCCTCGTCCAGCAAGGTTTGCAACGCATCCGTGCAGGGCGGTGTAACGCGGGGATGCGCGCATTGTTGCAAGTGGCACGCAAGTCACCCGCACAAATCTCATCCTACGAATTGGGCTTCGTCGTCGGCCCGCGTCTGAATGCGGCAGGCCGATTGGATGATATGAGCCTTGGTATACGCTGCCTACTCACGGAAGATGACAGAGAAGCAAGTGAAATTGCGGCCAAGCTGGATGCCCTGAACCACGAGCGTCGCAGAATCGAAGCTGGCATGCAGGACACTGCCCTGAGCGCCCTCGACACCTTCGACCCCGCAGACAGCAATTCCCTCACCTTATTCAATGAGGACTGGCATCAAGGTGTCATCGGCATCCTCGCCTCGCGCATGAAAGATAAGTTCCATCGCCCTGTCATCGCATTCGCCCATTCAATTCAAGGCGAACTCAAAGGCTCTGGGCGCAGCATCGCTGGACTGCACCTGCGCGATGCACTCGATCTGGTTTCGAAAAGACATCCCCATCTGATCTTGAAATTCGGCGGGCATGCGATGGCGGCCGGCTTGAGCATACGCGAGGAACATCTGAATGACTTTCGTCTAGCCTTCGAAGCGGTAGCACAAGAACTGATCGAAAAAGAAGCGCTGGTAAAGACTATCGTGACGGATGGAAGCCTGAAGCCAGATGAATTCTCCCTTTCCATCGCGCGCACGCTGCAACAACAAGTGTGGGGGCAAGGATTCCCAGAACCCTTATTTGAGGGAGAGTTCCGTGTACTCGGCCAACGCATCGTCGGCGAGAAACACCTTAAATTGAAACTGGGGACAAGCACGGGCAGTATCGAAGCGATCCACTTCTTTTCTATCGACCCTTTGCCGGAAAGCGTCCATGCTGTGTTCAGTTTGAGCATCAACGAATACAATGGCAACGAGAATCTCCAACTCATCGTTCGTCATTGCTCATGAGGTGAAACATGGACATCAGTGGACTACAAGGAAATGGTATCGAAGCATTGCCGCAGTTCCTGACCAGCCTTGCCATCGGCTTACTCATTGGCATGGAGCGAGAGCGCACCCCTTCCGCCAAAGCGGGACTACGCACCTTCGCTCTGGTGTCTCTGTTCGGGACACTCGTCGCCCTCATCGCCGACAAGAGTGGCACGCCTTGGATGCTGATGGCCGGATTGTTATCTGTCGCAGGCATGATCATCGCCTCCTACATCAATACGCCGACCGAGAACAACGACCCGGGTACCACGACCGTCACGGCATTGCTTATAAGCTATTCGCTCGGTGTGCTGGTCTGGCTCGGATTCTCCAAACTTGCCGTGATGCTGGCGATTGCCACCACCACCCTGCTCTATTTCAAACCCGAATTGCAAGGTATCACCCAGCGACTTACTCGCCGCGATCTGGTCTCCATCTTGCAGTTCTCAGTATTGACTTTCGTCATCCTGCCCATTCTTCCCGACCAGAATTATGGACCGTATGGCTCCTTCAATCCTTACCAGGCATGGATGATGGTCGTACTCATCTCCGGCTTGAGCCTTGCCGGATATGTCGCTTTACGCATGACCGGGCAGCGCTACGGTGTACCGCTTCTCGGCTTCCTTGGCGGTTTGGTATCCAGCACTGCGACAACCTTGCTCTATGCCAAGCACAGCAAGCTCAACGACGGCATGTTACGACTCTCGGCCGTCGTCATCCTTATCGCCAGCCAAGTGGTTCTGGTCAGGCTCATGGTCGTGAGCGGCATCATTTCTCCCGCCATCCTCAAACAACTCGCCCCAGTGATGGGTTTGGGATTGCTATTCGGATTGGCCGCCACCTTGTTCAACTGGAAACGCTTGCAGAACACCGGTGAATTGCCGATGCCCGAAACATCCAACCCGACCGAGCTCCATGCGGCTTTAGGGTTTGGTGCATTGTTTGTGATCGTGCTGTTCTGTGCCGCATGGCTCACCGACATAGCGGGCAGCAGCGGCTTGTATATCGTTGCGATCGTGTCCGGCCTGACCGATGTCGATGCCATCGCACTCTCCAGTCTGCGACTTTTCCAAATGGAGAAATTGAGCAGTGAACAAGCCGTCATATCCATCTCCCTCGCCTTTCTGGCGAACATGCTTTTCAAGTTCGGCATGGCCGCTTCCATCGGCGGCATCGCGCTTGCCAAACACATTGCTGCGGGCTTCATTGCCATTGCTGCCGGAGTCGCCCTCGGCTTGTTACTCATGTAAGTCCGGCAGCGGCTTCCGATTCAAGCCATGTATAATCACGGCCTTTCCAAGCAGCCTAAAGAACACAAGACATGGAAGCCGAACAACTCAACGCATTAACCAACAAGATCCAAGATCTGAACAATCGCAACCTCGAACTTCGGAGGTATCTTTGACTACGATGGCAAACAGGATCGCCTCGCTGAAGTCGTCGTCTTAGCCGAGGACCCTGCCGTATGGCAGGACAGCAAACGCTCCCAAGACTTGGGGCGTGAGCGCAAGATGCTGGAAGGCGTCGTGCTCAATCTGCAAAAGGTAGAACAATCCCTCAACGATAATTCCGAGCTCATTGAGATGGCGCTCGCGGAGAATGACGACGACAGCCTTTACAGCATCGTTGACGATATCGCGCAGACCGAGAAGATCGTGGTCGAGATGGAATTCCGCCGCATGTTCTCCGGCGAACTGGACGCCAACAATTGCTTCCTCGATATTCAAGCGGGTTCAGGTGGCACTGAAGCGCAGGATTGGGGCTCGATGCTGCTGCGCATGTATCTGCGTTACGCCGAGCGCAAAGGCTATCAAGTCGAAATCCTGGAACAATCCGATGGCGAAGTTGCAGGCATCAAAGGCGCGTCCATCAAGATCAGCGGCGAATATGCCTATGGTCATTTGCGTACTGAAACGGGTGTGCATCGCTTGGTACGCAAGTCTCCGTTCGACTCTGGCAATCGCCGCCACACCTCGTTTTCCAGCGTGTTCGTCTATCCCGAAGTGGATGACTCGATCCAAGTGGATATCAACCCTGCCGATCTGCGCATCGACACCTATCGCGCATCCGGCGCGGGCGGTCAGCACATCAACAAGACCGATTCCGCCGTGCGTATCACCCATATCCCGACCAACATCGTGGTGCAATGCCAGAGCGACCGTTCGCAACACAAGAACCGTGCCGAAGCCATGTCTATGCTGAAGTCGCGCATGTACGAAGAAGAACTGCGCAAGCGCAACGAAAAGAAACAGGCGCTGGAAGATACAAAGTCCGACATCGGTTGGGGACACCAGATCCGCTCCTACGTGCTCGATCAATCCCGTATCAAAGATTTGCGTACCAACCACGAAGTCGGCAACACTCAGGCGGTATTGGATGGCGACCTCGATGACTTCATCGCGGCCAGTTTGAAACAAGGCGTTTAGCAGCTTACTTGGTAAGCCGCTATGCTATAGTGACTGCATAGCATTTATTTATGTGAGGACATCATGGCAACCATGACCGTTTCATCCAAAGGGCAAGTCGTACTTCCTGCTGACATTCGGCGGCGGCTGGGCTTGATGGCTGGCACGCAGATGGAAATCATCGAAGAACCAGATGGTGTTCGGTTGGTGGTTTCGCGGCCCATTAAAGCATCTAGCATTGCTGCTTGTGCAGGCATGGTGACCGCACCTTCAAAGGGTAAGCCGCGCAATCTGGCCAACTTTGATGCAGCCTCACTGTTAACCAAATCACGCAAATGAAAGCAGTGGACACTAATGTATTGGCACGCTTCTTCATCAATGATGAGGATGACCGCGAAGCTACCAAGCAGCGCCCCGCTGCCATTGCCGCGATGTCCGAAGCAGTGTTCGTATCACTGACGGTCATCTTGGAGTTTGAATGGGTGATGCGCGGTTTCTACGAACTTTCCCGCAAAGACATACAGCGCATATTTGAGTCGCTTTGCGGCTTAGAGAATATACAGATCGAGAATCGCAATATTGTACTCACAGCATTGAACGCATATCAGCTAGGTTTGGATTTTGCCGATGCTATGCACCTTGCGCGTGCGGATTCTTGCAGTGCTTTCCTTAGTTTTGACCAGCGCTTAAAAAAGCGTGCAATGGCGGCAAATTTATTGCCTCATGTAGAAACACCTATTGCTTAAACTTATTTATTTAACTTTTAATCAACACCATGACTACTGAACAAACACTTCCTGTACAAGACGAAAACCAGATCGTCTCCGAGCGTCGCGCAAAACTAAAAGCGATACGCGAGAAAGGTGTCGCCTTCCCTAACGACTTCCAGCGTGAACATCTGTCCGCTGACCTGCATAAGTTGTATGGTCACTTGACGCATGACGAACTGGAAGCTACGCCTATCCACGTTTCCGTCGCAGGCCGCATGATGCTGAAGCGAGTGATGGGAAAAGCCAGCTTTGCTACGGTGCAGGACATGAGTGGCCGTATCCAACTCTTCTTGAGCAACGACAATATCGGCGAAGAATCCCACGCTGAGTTCAAACACTATGATTTGGGCGACATCCTCGGCGCGGTCGGCATTCTGTTCAGGACCAAGACCAACGAGTTGTCCGTGCGCGTCACCCGGATTCGCCTGCTGACCAAATCTTTGCGACCTCTACCGGAGAAATTCCACGGCCTGACCGATCAAGAACAGAAGTATCGGCAGCGTTACCTCGACCTCATCACCAATGAGGATTCGCGCAAAGTCTTCTTAGCGCGCACCAAGATCATTCAGGCGATCCGCGAATTTTTTATTCGCCACGGTTATCTCGAAGTCGAAACGCCGATGATGCACCCTATTCCCGGTGGCGCATCGGCCAAGCCATTTGAGACGCATCACAATGCGCTGGATATGAAGATGTATCTGCGCATCGCACCCGAGCTGTATTTGAAACGCCTGGTCGTGGGCGGGTTCGAGAAGGTGTTCGAGGTCAACCGCAATTTCCGCAACGAGGGGGTCTCAACACGCCACAACCCCGAGTTCACCATGATCGAATTCTACGAAGCCTATCGTGATTACAAATACCTGATGGGCTTTACCGAAAAGTTGTTCGCCGAAGTTGCACTCAAGGTGCTGGGCACGACGGTCATTAGTTATCAAGGCAAAGAGCTCGATTTGGGCAAACCCTTCCATCGCCTCACCATGGTGCAAGCGGTACAGAAATTCCATCCGCAGTTCACTGATGCACAGTTGAATGAGCGCACCTTCTTGGTCAACCAACTGAAGGACCTGAAAGCCAAGTACAACCCCAAGGATGCGGTGGGCGGCTTGCAGCTGTCGCTATTCGAGGAACTGGCCGAAGCGCATCTGTTCGAACCTACTTTCATCATCGACTACCCTGTTGAAGTTTCCCCATTGGCACGTAGCAGTGACGCCAACCCTGAGATCACCGAGCGTTTTGAGCTATTCATCGTCGGGCGTGAGATCGCCAATGGCTTCTCGGAATTGAACGATGCGGAAGACCAGGAAGCGCGCTTCGATGCACAAGTCGCTGCAAAAGACGCGGGAGATGAAGAGGCGATGTTCAAAGATAGTGATTTCGTGCGCGCACTAGAGTTTGGTTTGCCGCCGACCGCTGGTCAGGGTATCGGTATCGACCGCCTCGTGATGTTGCTCACCGATAGCGCCAACATCCGCGACGTGATCTTGTTCCCGCACATGCGTTCAGAGTAAAAATGCTAAACAGCGACACACGCCTTCGTCTGTTGCAGCACTATCCGATGCTGGCTGAACTGCCGGCAGCAAAGCTCGATGAATTGCTATCACAGGCGATGGCGATGTCGCTGCCTGCGGGCACGACCGTATTCGATGAGAACCAAGCCTGCCAAGGTTTTCCATTGATTCTATCGGGTAGTTTGCGCGTCATCAAAGCGGCTGCGAACGGACGCGAGCTGCAACTGTATCGCGTCATCCCCGGCGAAAGTTGTATCCTCACCAGCAGTTGCCTGCTTGGCCACACTCGCTATCAGGCGCGCGGCATATGCGAACACGATGTTGAAATGTTGTTGCTACCTGCCAGCGCTTTCCACGTCTTGCTTGAGAGTCAGTCCAGTTTCCGCACTTACGTGTTCCACCTCTTCTCTGACCGTCTCACCGACCTGATGCAACTGGTGTCTGCAGTCGCATTCCAAAAACTGGATCAGCGTCTTGCGGCTCTGCTCATCACTAAGCAAAGTCCTATCCATGCGACCCATCAAGCATTAGCCGATGAACTCGGCAGTGCTCGGGAGATGGTGAGTCGTCTATTGAAGGGATTCTCCGATCAGGGATGGTTGCTGTTGGGACGCGAACACATCGAGATAGTCGACAGGGCAGCCCTGGGCAAACTCGCAGCAAATTGAGCTAGCGTGCCTGCCCCTTCAGCACGAACGACAACATAGAGCGCAACTTGGCGGGTCTGACCGGTTTGTGTAGCAGGTGATGGCCTTTGGCCACGACTCTTTGCAAGACTTCTGGTGATGTATCTCCGCTGATAAGGATGAAGGCTGGTTTGGCATCGCAATGGGTATTAATACAGTCGGCCAACGCCAAACCATCACCGTCTGGCAAACGATAGTCACATACGACAAGATCGAAATGGACGTCCGAAGAAATCTGCCGTACCTCTGCCAAATTCCCCGCCACTTGTATATGGCATCCCCAAGATGCGAGCAATCCTGCCGTCCCATTGCGCACCAACTCATCGTCATCCACTACCAACACACTCAGCCCTGCATACTCATTGGTGAAAGCGTGCACTGCGGGATGAGGCGTCTTGTCACCTGCCAATAGCTCATGTAGGTTAGGCACTCGCGGTATCTCGATGGCAAAGGTGGAACCTCGCTGTGGGGCGGAGCGCAGTGTGATGTGATGCCCCATCAGCTTCGACAAGCGGTCCACGATGGCCAATCCCAATCCCAAGCCCTTGCTACGGTCGCGTGCCTTGTTGGCCAACTGAACGAATTCTTTGAAGATGTTCTGTTGCTCATCAGCTGGTATACCCGGACCACTATCTCTGACCTCGATACGGATATACTCACCGCGCTTGCGGCAAGCCACCATCACGATGCCATTCTGTGGAACATAACGGATCGCATTGCTGATCAAGTTGGTCAGAATGCGCTCCAGCAATATCGGGTCACTCAATACTGTTTCCTCGATGGGATGCACTCTGAAGGTGATATACCGTTTCAAAGCTATGGGTGAAAAATCTTGGGCCAATCTATTTAGCAAAGCATCGATGGCGAATTCTTGCACTTGCGGCACGATGACACCCGCATCCAACTTTGAGATATCCAGTAGCGAATCCAACAAGCCGGACATCGCCTCGACCGACTCCTCCACCTTTTCCACGATCTTGCGCTGCTCTGGCGTATCGATGCGATTACTCAACTCTCCCATGAACAAACCCATCGCATGCATAGGCTGGCGTAAGTCATGGCTGGCTGCCGCAAGGAAACGCGTCTTGTCGAAGTTGGCCTTCTCCGCCTCTTCTTTCTTCTTTCGCATCTCTTGCGTGGCTTCATCGATACGCTGCTGTAAGGTCTCGCGCTGAATATCGAGCTGCTGTGCCATCTCGTTAATACCTTGTGCAAGCTCATTTAATTCTTTTACATGCGTCTCGCCGATGCGCGTATTCAAGTGTCCTGCACCGATCCGATTTACTGCAGTACGTATTCCCATGATTGGACGCGTGATGCGGCGAGAGACACGTAGGGCGACCAACACCGCCAATCCCATCACCAAAACGGTAAGCAAGATATTCAGTATCAGCATCTCGGACTTCTCCGACTTGAGCCTGCCTTTGCTCATCACGAGGATGACCAAACCCAAAGGTTTGCTCATCGCTTTTTCGACACCTAGCGCATCATCCAATTGGATCTGAGTCGCGATGATGGGTTGTTGCAGGCTCAATATCAGATGATTATCAGCTTTCTCAGTCTGCTTGATGATCGCGTTGTACTCATTGGAGTTCCCAGAACCAGCCAAGAAATCACCTGATGCGTCCAACACAACGACCGCATTCACATCAGGCTGCGAAAATGCGACATCAACCTGCTGTTGCAACAAACTCAAGTTACCCGAGAAGACCGCATATTCGCTGGATGATGCCAGTTGACGCGCGATCAATTTCGCTCTATCGAATAATGCGCGATCCATCTCACCGATGCGGGTGTAGATGAAATAGCTCTCCAATAATAGAGCGAATATCAAAACTGGAATCAAGGCGACCATCAGTGCCTGATTCTCGATTCCTTGCTTTTTCATTGCCTTCTCCTGACTTCTACGCGCAGTTGCACTGCGTCTTTTACGTGTACGCCGAGTGAGCGTGCCACTTGCGTGTTAACCAACACATCGAATTCTTTTGTGTATTGCGGCGCGGGCAATTTGGCCGAAGTGGCGAAGTCCTCAATGGCATCTGCGGCTTGGTATGCGATCTGTTGCGGCGTGCTGTAGATAGCACACAACGCCCCAGCGCGGACATAACTCGCAGAGAGCCCCACCATAGGCACTTGTGCGCGATAAGTTTCTAGCAGGATGTTGCGTATGTTGTCAGAGCGATAGACATTGTTGTCTGGCAAGACCAACAAGACATCGCTCACCTGCAACAGGTCTGACAGTGCTCCTGCAAGGGGATGTTGCTGATCCACCTTCTGCTCACGTAAGTCAAAACGCATCGTACTCGACAGCTTTCTCAAGCTATCAAGTTCCGGCGGTGGTGTGTCATACAGCACACCAACGGAAGTGACATTAGGTAGGACTGCATTGATCAAAGCCAATTGCCGCTGCATCGGCTGATCCATAAAGATGGCGGAATAACTTGAAGACGGGGCTCGCTTCAGCTTCTCGAAGCCAGCTCGCGGAAGCAAGACATTGAGCGTGGGTTTATCTTGTTGAGCGAGCGCCTCGGCTGCTTTCATGCCGACTGCGATGAGTATGTCAGCGTCGGGGATATCCTCGCCTACGCTAATTACTTTTAGGTCATATTCTCTAGGAAGCGCATTTTTTATCGCGCTCCCCAGTTCTTGATAAGCGCCCGAGTTACTGCTTAGGACAAGGGTGGCGCTTACAGGATCGGCATGCACTAGTGTTTGGCACACGAGAAACAACACCAGCGCGGAAAAGACTTTCCGGCTAATGATGTAGAACGCCAGGCGAAAATGCGATGCCCAGCTAGAAATTAACGCTCGCTGTAAGATAAGCCCGCCGATTGAATAAGAGATTCGCCATCTGCGCCACATTGCCGTATCCCGTATAGTTGTCCTGGAATGCGTTTTGCAATATGACCGCGACCTCCCCCCCTCCTGGTCTTTCTTCTTTTCCGAATTTCTTGGCTAATCGAAAATCGACTCTATGCATTTGTGATTCAGCCGGTAATGCTGAATAAACATCCATTACTCTGACACTGTCTCTGAAGTAGTAACCCGTGCTGAAATCGATCGTCTCACTCAATCCCTGACTCACCAATATGCTCGCACTATTCAAAGGCACTGTTTCACTGCAAAGCCCCAAGTAGTCACTTTGATATGCTTGTCCAAGCATTTGTGCCAAAGTTTGAGTAGCCGAAATAGGGAGCGCGTTGAAATATTGGGTCGGATAAGAACTGAAGTGGCAACTCGCTTGTTGTCTCACGTAATTCAGATTCACTCGTCCTGTATCCCATCGATAATCCGCCGAAATTTCAAGTCCCTTGAAAGTTCCATCGGTTAGATTCTTGAAGCTACTCTTTGGGTCAGCAAGATTACTCAGGTCGGCATAAAAATCGAGGCCAATGATGTCCCTCACCTTTTCATAGTAGATGCGACCATCAAGTTTCAATTGGCCGAAGTGCCCGACATATCCGATCTCTCTCGATGCTATCTTTTCTGGACGTAATTCTTTAATAGGCGGTACGTAAGCTCTACTCCAATAATGGTTCGCTGCCGTTGTTAGGTACATCTCAGACATCACCGGATTTCGAGTCGCAGTCGAATAAGAAGCACGCAAAGTGTGTTGCGGTTGGATGTGGTAATTAATTGAAATTCTGGGAGAATTATTCTTGTGTCCCGCACCATCATCCTCGAGCATGGTGCCGATGTTGAGCACAGTTGAATCAATAGGCCTCCATTCATCGTGCACAAAGACCCTATACTGATTCAGGCCGTGAGTAGATGAGAAGATCAATGGTTGCTCTGCGAAGTCATATCGAAATCCACCGCCCCAAACGATTCGATTCTCCCGCCAAAGCTGTGTGGTATTTTGAATCTCAATATCCTGGCGTGAGCTTTTGGAGATGTCGGATCCAAATACTATCGGATTAACGTTCCAGTCAACTGCCTTCATTGGATCTGTGGAGTTTCGATTGATTCGGTAATAAGCCAGCTTGGACTCGTCTCCAGAATCCCAAGAATGGGTCCATGCCACCATCTGGAAATCATTTTGCGTCTTTATGGTTCGAAAGGGATCTTTATCAAGCTGTCCCTTTGTGCCTTTTCCTGAATCTCCCGTATTGAGCCCAAGTTGAAATTCAAAACTATCGGTTGAGTTGACTCTAAAATTGGAACGCATTGCAAGAATGCGATTGATACTTGAATCATTTAAAACTTCTGGATTGTCACCATCGTCAGCACGGTAGGCATAGGAAAGGCGGTAATCGAATCTCTCACCTGCTCCCCCATGTTGAGCTGAGATGTTCGTAATACCCATTTCCCCCTTGCTCAGCGAGAGTCTATCGGGCTCCACAATCGCTGAATCTTTTGTGATGATGTTGATGACGCCATAAAATGAGTTGGTGCCATGAGATGCTGCTGAAGGACCGCGGACCACCTCTATTCGCTCAATGTCTTCAACCAGCAAAGGTAGACCACTCCAATCGACACCACCGAATGGTGGCAGATAGACACTTCGCCCATCCACCAGGACTTGCATTCGACGTGAATATTGATCTGTTACGCCATTAAGTGAGACAAAAGGCAGGTTGGCACCTGCATTTCCAACATACATACCAGGTACGAGCCTGAATAAATCCACAACCGATCTAAAACCAGATGCTCTGATCATCTGGCGATCGATGATCGTCATTGAGTTGGGAGATTCAGAGAGCGGCTGTGAAAGACGGGAGGCGGTCAGAACGACAGGAAATTCTTGGAGATAGGAGTGCTCGGTGATGCTCTCTTCAGAGGCAAAAGTTGACGATGAGATCAGGATCAATATCGCAAATCGGAAGCTTCGATTGAAAATCAAATCACGATACATGAAACCTCGCAAACAGATTGATTGAGAACTGAAGCTCGCGGTTCACATCACAAACGCACGCGATTCATCATGATGAAAACATGCAAAAAAACTTGGTCAGCGTGAGAGGATTCGAACCTCCGACCCCTACCACCCCAAGGTAGTGCGCTACCAGGCTGCGCTACACGCTGAAGTGCAGGATTATAGCAGAGCGAACTATTTCTTGAGGAGTTTTACGGTGACGAGCGCGCGTTCAGGCGCGAAGAAAACTCAAAATATCTTGCAGTTCACGCCGGATATTCAAGTTGTTAGAAACGATGCTTTTGACGCTTGTTTTTTCAGCATGGCGACTATCTAAATGTTGCTGATCGAGTCGACTGCGCGCTCCACTGATGGTGAATCCTTCTTCGTACAACAACTCGCGGATGCGACGTATCAACAGAACTTCATGATGCTGGTAGTAGCGACGGTTACCACCGCGTTTGACGGGCTTGAGCTGCGTGAATTCCTGCTCCCAGTAGCGCAAGACATGTGCTTTGACTCCACACAATTCACTCACTTCACCAATGGTGAAGTAGCGCTTTGCCGGGATTGCCGGCAATTCAAAATCAACTGCGTGCGGTTCCATGATAGGTCTTCTCTACCATGCTTTTAAGCTTCTGGCTTGGATGGAACGTCACCACTCTGCGCGCAGTGATGGGTATCTCTTCACCTGTCTTTGGGTTGCGGCCTGGACGTTGTGGTTTGTCACGCAACTGGAAATTGCCGAAGCCGGAAAGCTTGACGCTGTCTCCGTTTTCCAACTGCATGCGAATCTCTTCAAAGAAAGCTTCCACCATGTCTTTTGCTTCGCGTTTATTCAAGCCTACTTTTTCGAAAAGCAAGTCTGCTAATTCTGCTTTGGTCAATGTGGTTGTCATTATTTCCCCCTTCAACTACGTAGCTGAGCGCCATTTTTATTGAGTACATCCACCAATATAGCGATGCTCGGTTCAATCTCAGATTCAGTGAGTGTCTTTTGAGTATCTTGTAATAACACACGGAATGCAAGGCTTTTTTTGCCTTGTTCAACTCCCTTACCGCGGTATACATCGAACAGTCCGATGTCTTCCACGTAAGGTGCTTTGAGTCCGCGCATGGCTGCCAATAATGTATCTACCAACACGCCCTCATCCGCCAAAACCGCGATATCTCGACGCACCAAAGGAACACGTGAAATGCTGCTTACCTTTGGAACCGCCACACCGATCAATGCATTCATATCAACCTCGAACCATACAGGCGGATTCGGCAGGTCATATTGCTGTTGCCATTGCGGATGCAACTCACCGACCCAGCCGACCTCATTTCCATCCAAATGGATTCTTGCCGATCTGCCCGGATGCGAAGCAGTGTGGGGAAGCGCTTTGAATGTCAGACTGAGCGGTGAGAACAGTGCCTCGACGTCCCCCTTCACATCATAGAAATCCGCATTACGTGATGGGACGCCCCATTGTTCAGCCTGCGCACTTCCGTATACCAATCCTGCTAAGCATTCATGTTGCATATAACCATTCGCCGACTTCGAGAAACAACCTCCGACTTCGAACAAACGGACTCGCGTCTGCTTGCGCGCAAGATTGGTTCTTAGTGATTCCAACAGCCCTCCCAGCAAGCTACTGCGCATGACGCTCATGTGGCTAGCGATGGGGTTCTTCAACAGGATGGGCGCGGCATTACCACACAAATCACGTTCCCAAGCCGCATCAACAAAGGCGTAGTTGATGACTTCCTGATAGTCACGCACCGCCATTGACTGCAAAAGTTTAGCCAAAGGACGTTGCGACTCGATGCGCGGCAGGATGCTCATACGCGCTTGGATAGGTGCAGGCTGGATGTTCTCGTAACCATGCACCCGTGCGACCTCTTCGATCAGATCCTCTTCGATCTCGATGTCAAAGCGATAGCTCGGCGGAGTGACTGAGAATTCTTCGCCATGCTGCTGGAAATCCATACCAAGTCGCGACAGAATCTGGGCGATCTGCCCAGACAGTAGTGAGATACCCAACACGCGATGCACTCGTGAAGTGCGCAACTTGACCGGATGACGCTCTGGTAATTCGCCCAGCATTTCAGTCACTTCACCCGCTTGCCCGCCACAGACATCCAGTATCAATTGTGTCGCACGATCTAGTGCGGATGCAGTTGCAGCAAAATCGACACCGCGTTCGAAACGGTAAGAAGAATCAGAGCTAAAACCAAGACGACGCGATTTACCCACGATGGCGCTAGGTGCGAAGAATGCGCTCTCTAGGAAGATATCCGCCGTGGATTCATCCACAGCGCTATCGGCACCACCCATCACGCCGGCCAATGCGACAGGCGCTTTGGCATCTGCCACGACGAGCATGTCATCTTGCAGATCGATAGTCTGCTCATTCAATAATTTGAGCTTCTCGCCGGCACGCGCAAAACGTACTTCGATGTCGCCATTGAGCTTGTTCAGATCGAAGGCATGCAAGGGTTGGCCGAGTTCCAACAACACATAGTTGGTCACATCCACCAATGCGCTGATGCTACGCAAGCCGCAGCGCTGCAGACGCTTCACCATCCATGCGGGTGTCTGCGCATTGGCATTCACACCGGCAATCACGCGTCCGCAATAACGCGGACAGGCTGACGATGCCGTTACTTTTACTTTTCGTACTTGAGCCTTAGCCTGCGAAAACGTAGTCGTCGGCAAAGCTGACATGGCAGTTACGGTCAATGCCGCCACTTCACGCGCGATACCGTTCAGTGACAAACAATCGCACCGATTCGGTGTCAGCTTGAGCGTGATGAGATGATCGTCCAGATCCAGATGTTCACGAATGCTCTGCCCCACCGTCGCCTCAGCATCCAGCACCATTAAACCTGCGCTTTCTTCCGCTAGCCCGAGCTCCTTCTCCGAACACATCATGCCGAAGGATGCGATACCACGCACCTTGGCCTGCTTGATCTCGATACCAGGCAACTTTGCGCCAACCAATGCGCAGGGCGCTTTCATACCCACTGTCACGTTCCCAGCGCCACAAACGATGGTCAATGGCTCGGCCTGACCGACATTCACAGTCAATACGTTCAATCGATCCGCATCGGGGTGTTTGTCTTTGGTCAGCACCTGCGCCACCACGACCTTGTCGAAAACGGCTGCCACCGGCTTCATCTCTTCGACTTCCAGCCCCGCCATCGTCAGCAAATGCGACAATTCCTCGCTGGACAGCGATGGATTCACAAGACTACGTAACCAAGATTCTGAGAATTGCATATTTAATTAAACTGTTTAAGGAATTGCACGTCGTTCTCAAAAAACAGCCTGAGGTCATTCACGCCGTAGCGCAACATCGCTAGACGCTCGACGCCCATACCGAAGGCAAAACCGATGTATTTCTCGCTGTCGATACCAACATGTTTGAGTACATTCGGATGCACCATGCCGCAACCGCCGATCTCCAGCCAGCCGCCCTTCCAACTCATATCCATCTCGGCTGAAGGTTCGGTGAATGGGAAGAACGAAGGACGGAAGCGCACTTGCATATCCTTCGTTTCGAAATAGTTCTGCAGGAAATCGGCAATGACGCCTTTCAGGTCCGCAAAGCTCACGCGCTCACCGACCCACAGACCTTCGACTTGATGGAACATGGGCGAATGCGTCGCATCGGAATCGACACGATAGACACGCCCGGGGGCGATGATACGGATGTCTGGCATCGCATCCCGAAGCTTGTACTTCTCCACATGCGCTTGCATGTAGCGGATCTGGATAGGGGAAGTATGAGTGCGCAAAACATGCTGATCGTCGATGTAAAACGTGTCGTGCATCGCACGCGCAGGATGATCCTCTGGGATGTTCAACGCAGTGAAATTGTAGAAATCGTTCTCGATCTCTGGCCCTTCAGCCACGTCATAGCCGATCGAGTGAAATAATGTCTCGATACGTTCCAACGTTCGTGTGACAGGATGCAGACCACCCACACTGGAATTTCGACCAGGCAACGTTACATCCAACGATTCTGCCGCCAACTTGGATTGCAACGCATGTTGCTGGATAGCGTCTCGGCGTTCTTGCAATGCCGCTTCGATCTGTTGTTTGACTTGGTTGATGCGCGCACCAGCAGCAGGTCGCTCTTCGGCTGATAGTTTGCCCAAGCCTTTCAACAGGCCAGTCAGACTCCCTTCTTTCCCAAGGTAGCGCGCTTTTGCATTTTCCAGTTCAACCGCATCAGTGATCGCGGTAAAACTTTTCAGTGCATCATCAAGTATTGTTTTGAGTTCTTGCATCGTTCAGATAACCGATCTTGAAACAAAAAAGGAGGCTTAGCGCCTCCTTTTTTATATTGCGCGATACTTACGCGCCGAGGCTAGCCTTTGCTTGTGCGAAGATTTGTGCAAATGCCGGCTTATCAAATACAGCCAGATCAGCCAATACCTTACGATCGATCTCGATCGCAGCCTTCTTCAAACCATTCATGAAGACGCTGTATGGCAGACCTTGCTCACGTGCAGCCGCATTGATACGTGCGATCCACAAAGTGCGGAACTGACGTTTCTTTTGACGACGGTCACGATATGCATATTGACCAGCCTTCATCACCGCTTCTTTAGCGACGCGATAGACGCTATTACGACGACCGCGGTATCCCTTGGCCTTAACTAGAATCTTCTTATGGCGCGCGCGCGCCGTTACACCACGTTTAACTCTTGCCATTTTTCAATTCTCCTTATGCGTAGGGCATCATGGCGCGAACAGACGCCGTGTTGGTTTCATGCACACCAGTCGAACCACGCAACTGACGCTTATTCTTTGTGGTCTTCTTGGTCAGGATATGGCGCTTGAACGCTTGACCGCGTTTGATAGTACCGCCAGGGCGAACGACGAAACGCTTCTTCGCGCTGCTCTTAGTTTTCATCTTTGGCATAACGACTCCATTTATTTGATGACGCCGGGAGGTCTCTGGCAGAGACACTTGAAACCCGGAACCACTTGTATGGGACTCTATTCACAACCACCGCATCGGCGAGCCCCTTGCTCCGTTGCGATACAAAACTATTTCTTCTTAGGACCGAGCACCATCACCATCTGACGGCCTTCCATCTTCGGATACTGCTC
>Ga0172380_10004457_pt1 | contig 17962 bp, 20 predicted proteins | sample Leawe162metaG_FD_119747 | JGI IMG/M metagenome (GOLD analysis project Ga0172380, IMG submission 119747) | Leachate microbial communities from a municipal landfill in Southern Ontario, Canada - Leachate well 162 metaG | ecosystem: Engineered > Solid waste > Landfill > Unclassified | place... | reverse complement strand
TAATTATCCTAAGTTACATCACTATCTATTTTACCTGTAACTGGCACCGTAATCAAGTTACTTAAGAGACAAAGCTCAAAGGAATCGGTTGATCGGAGCCGGCAATTAATACCAATAAACTCAGAGACATAGAAGTGCCCGTTGTTGACAGCTTGGCAATCTTCACATCTAAAAACCTTTTATCTCTGAGAAGAGTGTTCCTCAGAACATCACCAAAAATCAAAGCCTCATCAGTTGTACCGAAATACGAGGCACCCACATTAGTATTTACACCATAGCCCTTATGGAATGGAAGTTCTTTCTTCACAGTCCGTAAGGCATAGAGCACGGCTTGGCGAACATTGTCCATGCCATATTGCATCTTAAAGTTACCATTGGCATCCAAAAGGATGTCGTTGGTCTTCTCGTCACGGGCAATATCAACACCAAAGTTGAGTAAAGCTCTGTCAAGCCTTCTCAATTGATCAGACTTAGGAGTCGGAATGCTGCTAAGCATTGGACTTTCTTGAGTTAACGGGATTTTGACATAGACACCTGGTCTCAAGGTGCCCGGACTATAAATCCGCACATAAGCTTTATGGGCCGTGATGAATTTATTCAAATCCTGCTTACCGCTCAAGAACAAAACAATAGTGCCATCTTCATTTTCAATGGTTCGCTCAATGACACGAGTCTCTTCACGGTATTTGTAAGATCCAATACCAATGCTTGTTCCGACCGGGATATCTCCCTTTCGCAAGTCTTGGATGATGCAATTATTTACCGCAGCTGGAGCTAAAAGATCAAACTTTTGACCAGCCTCATCAATAAACGGAGGCTTTAAACTGTTAACAGTTACAAGCTCATACCATCTCTTGCCCGAGCCCATATATTTCTGAGCCATGTGCTCCAAAGATATCTCGAAAGGAACCGTGATGAACGACCGATAGATATCAAGGAAGCGAACTGGTGAATTGGTCGCGACATTATTGTTGGAAGCAGCAATCAGGTTTGGAGCCTTCTTGGAGGTTCGTTGAATATCAAAGATAATACCTTCAATAATTTTAATGGTCTCGAAGCCACCTTGCAACAAAACCATGTCATCAATGGTAGCACTTTTTCTCTGTGGATTCACTGACTTCTGGTAGTATTTGGCAGCAGTTTCATCACCCAAGCCAATTTGCTCAGAGGCAGTGGCAAGGCTGAGTTTCATGAAAGAGATCATGTTGCGGAAGTCATCAACAGTCAATTGTGCAATGCGGTCAACTTCACGATTCTGCAAGATGAGTTCATCGGGTGTCAGAGTCAGAGTTGAAATCTGTATCGCAGCCAAGAAAGAATAGAATTTCTTGTAACTTGTTTTGTTCTCTAGTTCGTTGTTTTTGTTACCTAAATTATAGCTTTGAATAGCTCTGTCAAAGTCTACTAGATTTGACTCTAGTACAGAGTTACCGTTCGATATTGTTTTGAATACTTGATAAAGCTTGGACCAATTTGTGACGATCCATGGATAGCGATTAATTGCCACAGGCGGCAGAAGTCCAAGATTGAGCCTTGAACCCGTCCGAAGAGACAAGTAAAAGGTCAAGTCAATGAAGACATCAAAACTGTCTGTGTAATTCTTAGCCATTAAAATTGAATCCCGAAGCCACCTTGGCTATTGACCTGCGAAAGCATATCAAGAGCACCAAGGCCAACCGTGTTAACTGATTTTAAATCACCATTCGAGCCGAAGCGATCAAATTCGCCTGAGCCCGGAAGGTTTGCACCAACCACTCTGAGTGCCCAGCACTTAAGAACAAGGTTATATCGCCACAAGTGAGGTGACTGTGCTGACTTCTGAATCGAGAAATCTTGCACAATACAATTCCACTCTTGGTTTGTTTTGTACATACGGAAAAGCAAGCTATACTGCTTTGGATTCGCATGTTTAAGTTCATTGTATTTATCAAAAAACTTCACAAGCTCTTGTATCTCAGTAAAACCATTGGACTTTTCAGATACCGCAGAACCTGCATATGGTAGTGAAGGAAGAACGGCTGTGTTAGCTGCATTTACAGCATTACCAATACCGCCTGCAATATCACCGGATGCAAAGCTCTGGAAAGAATCAATGGCTGCATCTGCAACACCGCCGATCTGTGCAATAGTCTGATTAAGTTGGCCGGCTACACCTGCCAAAAGTCCTGTGGTTGAGATTGTGTCACGGAATTGTTTTGCCACTGATTTGCGATCGACCGATTGACCATTAAGATCACGGCTGACTGCGATACCTGTAGTACCTTGCATACTGATCATCCAAAGCACATTCTCAGAGGTCTCTTCAACCACACCGCCAAGAGTAGGAGTCGCTTGAGATGCGATAATCGGCTTGATAACAATGCTCTGTGGAGGAATTGGCAGTGTGTAATATTTGGTCAAAGGATCAGAGTCAGCTGCACCGCCATCAAACAGAGATGTTAACTGATTGAAAGCATTAGAGATACCGTCCAAGAAACCGCCCTGAGTTTGTTCAACTTCTGGCTCTTCTGAATGAGAGATAACGAACTGATATCCAAAGACTTTATACCAATCTTGACCTACAATTTTGAATTTTTCAGGAGTAGGTTGTTGGCCGCCAGCACCCGCAAAAATGCCCGTAAGACTCGAAAATGAGTCACTAATTGACGACAGTACATCTCCAAACCCACCAAAATCCATATAACTGCCTATTATTAATTAAGAATTCTTAAGCTCTATGAATTATTTTATAATATGGTGCCGCCTGCTGCGGTACCCGCTACAATTGGTCCACCGCCAGCCGAACACACACCAGTGACCAGGGGTAAGGTTACAACCGCGAAGTTCATGATATGATCGGTTATTTCGGTGGCCATGTTAATTAGCTCAGGAGTTGGACCTGGTTGGCCGATACCGCTTGCAATGTCAGCTGCCAGGACCGCTCCAACCAGACCAATAATTGTTCCACCCGCACCTGCACCCGCAAGGACACCCGGACTAACAGGAGTGTTGGAACAGGCACCCGTAATGGTTCCAGGGGCAAAGGTAACAGTTCCAAGAGTTGACACATGACTTGAGATAGCCGTGGCTAGTGCCTGTATTTCAGGAGTCATGACACCGAAAGTAATTGCAAAGGCAGAAGCCAGTGCGGTTGGCACCAAGGTAATTAAACCTCCAGTGCCTGCACCAGCGATAAGTGGACCGCCCGATGGAGGTGCGGTACCAACAATTGTTCCAGGAGCAAAGTTGACCACACCAGATTGAACATGCATGACAATATCAGCAGCCATGCCTGTGTTTTTACCAGATGTTGGTAGGGCTCCAAAGCCCAGGCCGTTTTTTATTGCATCAGCCAAAACTGTGGGATTCATTGCCATTAGATACCGCCTTTAATCAATCCTAGCATTGTTTTGATTACTGCGATGGCAGATTGAACTGCGGCATATGCAGCGGCATTAAGCGGAGGCGATGTTGGATAGCCAAGATTGCCCGTATGAGTTTCGATTTGCATTTGAGTAATTAGAGTATCAAGCTGTTGTAACAATTGATCCATAAGATCAAGCAGTTCAGCTGCGGGGCCTCCCAAACCAACCATACCATTGGCAAGTTTTAAGACACCACCAGAACCATTAAGAGTGATGCCGCCGGCTGAGACAACTTCCCAAGCACCAATATAGTTTTCTGCAACCTTACCCGATACGGACATTGTGAGATCGCCACCGACAGCTTCAGTTTTTTTACCAACTGCCGATTCAGTTACATCACCAACGACAGCAATCTGTTTATTACCGCCGACAACAAGAACATCGTCCTCGTTAATCTTGTGATCACGACCGCCGCCGATGATTTGGGATTCATTGCCTTGAATAAGCCATTCACTGTCGCCACCTATTCTATGGCTGTGATTACCCTCAGTTACATCTTTACGACGATCGAAGGAATAGATCTGAGCAATGGAGCGAGCATTGATTAGAACAAGCTCCTTGTCTTTATCGAGAAGGACATACTCTGCATCGGTCGAGTTGGTGAGCAATTGCAAGCCGCCCGACAAAGCACCGGCAAGTCCTCCGCCACCGATCGGTTCGGTAGACTTAAGGTCATTATTGCTTATATATATTCGCTTCTTATTCTTATCGATTTCAATCATTTGGCCGTCAGAGTCACGGATACGGAAAATACCAGTTTTGAGGAACTCCATAAGGGTTCGCTCATCTTCAGATGGTGGGAACTCTACTGCATCATTTTCAGGCTCTTGAACATCCCCGCCAAGTGCTGCACCAACCAAACCGCTACCTTCGGCAGATTTGGCACCCGCACCAGGAGATTGCTTGATCTTTGGAAGACCCTTGTGCATGAGAGTGAACTGACCGTCTTTATCGATCGTGACTCGCATACCATTATATTGGAATATAGCTTGAGGCTTAATTTCACCACCAACTTCACCACCAAATTCATCAGTTTGGTTAGGGTGTTGGGCAGATCCAACAATTACTGGTCTCGTGATGTGACCATTGATAAAGGCTATGTAAACCCTATCGCCAACACGAGAGTTGTTCTTATCATCTTGGTTTGAGAAGTTGTATGGACCATCACCGCCGCCGAGACCTAGTGAGCTTGCGGCTGAAGCGACCGCACCCAATGCACCAGAGTCACCTTGGCCAGCCGACAAATCATCTTTGGAGGACTTGTGACGAATTTGCATATAATCGGCGATACCGCCAAAGATAGTAGATTCAATGCAGTTAGGCAAAAGAATCTCACTACCATTCTGCATTTCCACTTTACAGACATATCGCATAGGTCTGATTTTCTTAGTGGTATCAGCAGGATAATCATGAACTTCAACAATCTCACCTTCAACAATGAAGGGCAAATTTGAATAATTTGAAGCAGGATTAAACATATTTCTCTCTTAACTAAGTAATGCACCTGCGGCACCAGAGATATCGCTGATGATCTCGCCGCCTCCTACTGATAATGCCTCACCTGCGGTTAGATTGCCAATATTAACTGGATCTTCTGTCAGATAATTAAACGAAGCCGGATCTATAAACTGCAAAGGAGCATTATTTCCATTAACACTAACAACGATTCTCGACAATTGCAATTGTGTTTGAGTTGTATAAGTACCGTTGCCATCAACCCCTACACTCACATTAATTGCCTCAATATGCCCAACCAAATCGTAATTGCCCATTCTAAAAATGGCATTAAATCCAACGGTTAGGGAGAAGTTGTCATCCTTGAGAACCAAGGTTCCACTGCCCATGCGGTAATCATAGGAGTGCCACGATTGCATGATCAATTTGACTTTATCGACCCACTTAGTGAACTCGAAACCCTCGGATACATCAACAATGGCACCAGCCGCAGTATCAAAGACATCATTGGGGCTTGGAGGATTATTGATCACATCGGTTGCAGCGGACACAAGACTGGCTGGGCTACCAGCTGCACCAGGAGATGCATTGCCGTCGTTATATCCAAGGAAATTTGTTTGAACATCCAACTCATTGCCACCGAATCGATTGATTTCTGCATCAAGACGAGTGGGAGGCCTAAAGTTTGATTGAGCCCGTGCCGTATCAGGATTGCTGGAGAAATCTCCGAAGTTCACACGGATGAAATTCGGACTATTCATAATTGAGTTATTGAACCGAAACTGGGTGATATTAGCCTCTGGAATACGGATTCGAGGCAAATTGTCATACTTGGAGAACGATTTAACCTTATCGGCATTTCCCGAGCCTAGTAGATTTTTCTCAACATTCACAAGAGAGAATGGCTTGTCGCGAACAAACAATACAGGACGAGCACCAATAGAACCGTCGTCGTTAAGCTCGTGAACGAAGTCAGTAAAGAACTCGTTAATAGATGGATCACAGAAGCTATTAAGCAATTGCCAAGCTGGGGCTCCGGTTTGCAAAATAGAGCCAGCACCCATTACAGATGGTCTGTCTTGAGGGGATTTGTTGTATTTCTTTTCAAAGTCACTGAACTTAAGGGCTCCGCCGCCGCCGAAGACTCCTCCCCATTGGCCATCATTGAGTGCAGGAGCTACCTGAACACCAGTAATAACTTTGAGGAAGCCAGAAGTAAATGCATCTTTTGGATCAGCATCAAGGCCAAGTCTGTCGAGCAAGCTTTTGGGAACTGATGGCATTTTAACCGCCACTTCCTTAAACCCATCCATTCCGAGTGCTGGAATAGAGTTAATTGCATCATTCTTTTGCATTGCCCCAACAACAGTTAGGATCAAATGAGCTACCTCGAACGGATTCAGAGATTTCTTAACAAGCTCAGCGATCTTTGCCGCATCAACACCTTGAGAGTTTGGTGCAGGAGGGCCGACAAAGTTAGATGGCAGTACAGAAGTCAACTGACCAATACCAGTAGAAGCCGTTTGGGCAAAGGCATACAAATCTAAACGAACTGGCACTTGCAAGGCATGTGACCATTCGCGAACATGATAGGCCGTGGTCTGGGAAATTAGACCAGAGGTTGGGTCAGCAACATATGAAGTGTCCATGGTCGTGATTTGACCGATGAATCTGGGCTTTCTGTTTTCAACCTGGGCAGATGCCGCAAAGTCATTAGTCATGCCAATAACCGTTGCTTCGCTTGTCATATTAGATTGATCTGGGGCAGCCGTGTTTTGGTAAGAGCTAATGACAACCCATGTTCCAGGAACACACTCCCGTGGAGGACGGCCAAGGACCGTGAATGAGCATTTGGCATCAGGTTGACCCTTCGCTCGAACGAAAGTCATATTTTTGATACCAGTGATAATCTTAGAGCCCTTGTTATTGTTTGGAACCGAACCAGAAATAAAAGCCGCAACAGCAGAGCCTGAGCTTCCAAAATCATTAGAAGACGGGTATTTTTCAGAGAAAGGAAAGAGTTCCACTTCCCACTTCAATGAAATTGTTGAGAATTTATTTCTTACGAGTCCCATTACTTGTTAATATTCCTTTTGATTTCATCCGACTTCAAGTTAATTGCAAGCATATCCTCGAAGTTTGTGATGTAAACCTGCTGAATGTTCTGATTCTGAACAGCGGCAGCATAGTTGGTATTTCTAATGATATCAAGTCTGTTGAGATTCCCCAACTCTTTATTTGCAGCATTCTGGAATTCTTTATCGCCCTTCTCAAAAGTCTCTTGGCTAATAACTTGGCCTTTGTACTTACCCTGAGAAATAACAGAGGCTTGGCCGCCCATTTCCAGGGATTTAAAGTAAAGATTTCGTTCGTCGGCATTGACACCGCCCACACCAAATTTGTTCTGAACATTGGCATTTGCAGTTAAAGAGTCAATGAAGGCTCTCATTTGTTGCTTGCCTGGATCAGAGAACGGGGACGATTTAATTTGTGAATTAATCAGGGCCTTAGCATCAGGAGTTTTAGCTTCAAGTCTAAACTGCTCAGCAACATAAGCCATTGCTCCGCCTTCGCCAATGTCAGACAAAGAACCAGCTTCACGAGCACGGCTCATTGCTTCAGATACAGAACTGCGGAACTTATCCTGACCGCCCTTAGTGTTTAGGTCAAGATCTCTAATACCCGAGTCTTTAATGTATTTTTGCACATCAAAGTTACCGCGATGTTTCAACATGTGCTCAAAGTAGGATGATTTGTTTTTGTAAACATTCTCCAATGATTTAGACAGGTTCTCTTTGGATTGACCGCTTGTCCTCAAAAGATCTTGAACTTTGGGATTCGTTACATTGCCAGACTTTAATTGCTCAATGGCATCAACGAGTTCTGGATTACTCATTCCCATTGTAATACCGCCGCCCTTACCAAATGTAAGGCCGGACTGCATACCAGCGATAGTACCTAAGATACCAGTGATATTACTCTTTTGTGAAGTGTATGATGCATACTGCCCAACACCAGCTGCGGCTTCGCGAAGTGACTTCTCATCTGCAACACCGCCCAAACCATATCCGCCTGCGGCAACACGAAGGGTACCAGCCAAACCTTCAGTACCAGTGATACCGGTTTGTTCAGCCAATTGAGTTACAGATTGAGTAAATGCTTGTGCGGTACGAGACTTATCGAAGCCAGCCGCAACAGCATTACCAAGAATTGTTTCGAGACGACCAGTATTGTCCTGACCGCCAACTGCACGGTTAAGTCCAGCCACATTACCAAGCAGGGAACTAAAGTCACCAAGGCCCGAACGACCAAGTTGGATCATTCGACCCGTTTGACTATCAGATGCAACCCGTGAACCGCCCAAGACATTTGTTAATTGGTTTTGGTGACGATCGAATTCAGCCGATGACATCTCAAGCATTGCCGGCAAGGTTAGACCCTTAGCACCGGCATAATTCATCAAAGCAGATTCGCTCTGTGGAGGTGTAATGCCTGAATCAGCCAAGGTCTTGGTTGTTGCCATTTTATTAATGAAATCGGATCTTTCACCCTGCATCTCTTTAATATTGGCATAGAACTGATCAGGTACCTGAACATTCATCTTCTTAGAAAGTTTTTCGATATATGGTGCGATCTGACCGCCGGTCTTATCTTCACCAGTTTCGAGGTATCTCTGAACATGCAAAGGTCCAAGCTGATTAAGACCCACAAGGATTTGCTTAGGCAGGAATCGACCAGCCTTGAGTCTTTGTTGTCTTTCGACTGGGGCCTTCAGATCTTTATAGTGTTCATCAAACATTTTGTCCTGAAGCTCTTTAGATTCAGCTTCTGGCAGATTGACCATTTGATCATAGGCATTTTCAACACCAATTCTTTTACCAATGGTGTTAGCTGTCGATCTAATAAACTGATATTGACCATAAGCGGAAGTCTCAGGATTCTTTACCTTAACTTGACCAGCAGACTCAATACCAATGATGGTTCTCTTAACTAAATCATCGTCATAATTTCGCTCTTCAGAAAGCCTTTGGCTTGCTGCTTTAAGGTCGGCAACCTTGGTTGTTTCGCCGATACTGAGAGAAGCCGAGTTTTCTTTGGCTTTTACATACTTGGCATCATTAGTTGATTGCATCAAAGTATGTTGAAGCTTATCGCCTTCTGCCTTGTCTTCTTGCTTGATTCTGGTTTCAGTGTGACGATCAACAGCTTCCATGTAATATTGAGCAGGCTCAGTATAAAGACCAACACGACGGCTGATGTTTTCACGGCCTCTCTGAGCATATTTACCAACAAGAACAGCACCTTCTTGTTGAGTTTCAATAGTATTCATAATCTCTTGATAGCCAGCCATCAAGGGACGAAGTTTTTGCATTTCTGCATCTTGGATTCGACGAGCATCAGCATATTGCTTGATTCTCATCTCTTCCATGAGAGCTTGCTGCTTCTCACCCGCCAACGAACTAAATTGAGGACCATACATCATACGGCCCATGGCACCGGTCAAGCCAGTTCCGAGGTCACCACTCAATTGAGAGTATGGGCTTTGGGTGTAAGTATTGATCAGGCCTTTTCCGCCCGCGAGAATATCTTTACCGCCCGAAAGCATTGCTGCACCGCCGGCAACCCAGCCAACTGGACCGCCAAGGAGTGCCGCTGCACCGCCGCCAAGAACCTGGAGAAGACCAAGACCTATATCACCCTTGGCACCCAAAAGATCTCTGTCCCGCTCTTGCTTGAGAAGGTTAAGTTCCATTCTTTGTTTGTCGGCAGAGATTCCCAAAGCCTTGGAGAACCCAGTAGGGCCAAGGAATTGTTGTTTCTTGCCAAGGAGCATATCGCCACGGAATCTGAAGATGTTTTCAACATCAGTCATATCCTGTGAGGCATAAACATCTTTAAATCTTTGTTCGGCAGCAGTACCTTGATTGATGATACGGTCGAATTGACCGCCAACAACCGCACGGCCCAAACCAATAGACATCTCTTGGCCAAACTTCACCGCACCAACAGCTACACCGGCAGCGGCCAATAGACCTTTACCGAGTTGTGTTGCACGGCCAAATGGCAAGCCCATAAGTTGAGGGTCTTCGCTTCCCCCACCGCCTCCGCCACCAGGAAGCTGTTTCGCTCCGCGAGCAGCATCTTTGGCCTGAGACATGGTTTGATCAAGGCGAGCCATTGCTTCAACGAGCTTCTCTGTGGCCGCTCTTTGCTTTTCAGGAGTACTGGTTGTATCTGGATTACTGAACTCTTCCAAAGCCTTAGTGAAGCCACCTTGTGCCTCACGAAGAGACTTGGAGATGTCTTTGAGTACATCAGCTGCGATGTGACTATTCTTATCACCAGACTCTTGAAGACCCTTAATAGTCTCAGCCAGCTTTTTAAGATCGCCAGTCTCCCTGTCACCGACTTTGGCCGATGAGGCAATCATGCCCGGAAGATCGGACATTGAATAGCCGAGAGTACTGAAGTTGAAATTGGTACCAGTCTTAAACTTATCAACAGCTTGGCGAGATTCTACAGTGGAGCGAACTTGCTCACTGAAACCCTTCAAGCCTTCTTTGTGCTTCTGATCTTCATCGACTTTCTGAAGGTCTTTTTCCTGACTCTTTAATTCTTTTTGCTCTTTGAATAAAGGGGTTAGGTTTTTAAAGCCCGAACCCTGAGCAGTAGTGTATTTAAAACGACCATCTCCGACATCTTTCGCTCCAGGATGGGCTCTAAAGAAATCAGAGATTTGTTGTTGATTTGATTTAAGTTTTTCACGGACATTACCGAGGAGATCTGCATTGCTGCCAGCGAAAGGAGCAGGAGCCGATGAGGTGCCAAGATTAGCTTGGTTCACTCCGGCCATAGTCTGATTTACAATTCCACCAAAGCGAGACGATGTGTTTAAAACATCTTGGATGACTCTACCGAAAGCCTCTGCGGCACTCTTAAGCTCATCAATCTGCTTTATCGAGGAACTAAAATCGAGATTAACCTTAGTGACCATCAAAAAACCCCAGTTATATCGCTACTATAGGTTATTTTATCACTAGGGCCTGGGTGATTTCAATCTTTTTACCAAAAGTCTGGCATAGACTAAAATCCACAAAGGCGACAGCAAGATAGACCAAATTCCGGCTATCTTGAGGGTAACCATACACAAAGTACCGAAATTACAGTACCCAATCATCCATAACTCTTGGATACGATTAAGATATTCCATTTTTAGGGCTCAGATCTGGCTTGATCCGCCGGTACTAAGCCTACATCGCCATTCTCTTTTTTGACGACATAGAAGAGTTTCATTTCATTTTCTCGAACAGGCATGAACTGGGTGTCAATGACCACACCAGACCTGCGAGCAACAGCGGAGCCCTGAAGCTGAATACCGGACTCAGTGGTTGATTCGTTCCAAGAAACAGATAGGGTGGAACTCTTTACCAGAGTCCTTAAATCAGCGAGAGCCTTCTCTACTTGCTCCAGCCTTGAGCATAAATTTTCTAATGTCATACAGCGACTTCTCTCTTTTGATTTTAAGCCAATCTATTGGCTCTTTTTTCATTTTGACCAACACGGCATTGATCGTTAAAAAGACATCACTTCCAAATATACCGTCTTCCTTCATAGGAATCAATGCAGTATAGTAGTTTTTCTTTGGTCGGTCAAAGCCTAGATGCCAAAAGACACAATTTTGCTGATACTCAAAATGATCCAAAAGCTTATTGGTAAATTCTGTAAACATTTCAGTATAATAGCCATCATAAGACGATTTAGAAATTGGCGATGCATTCAGGAGGAGGACACCTTGCTTGGCCCAATCTCTGAGAGAACTATCAGCTATTTGAATATCAGTGTTGTATTCCGCCTGAAGCTCACGAACCATGTTGTAGGCTAGGTTCGAAACTCCCTTATGGGAGCCGCAAATAAGGCCATTGCTTTGGGAATTGGCACAATCTGGGGCATTCATGACAATGATGAGTTTTACTTCATGGGGCTGGCAATAAACAAATGGAGCAAGTACATCATACATATTACGAGGAACGAGTTGGTCTTTTTGGTACTCTTCTTCGATATCCATAAGCAAACGAGAATACTTCATTTTTCCAAGGATGTCTTGCCAATCCTTGGAAATATTATCTAAGTAGTATCTCACTAGTTTGGACATTTGTTTACCTTAGCGACGGCATTGGTATTACTTTGATATCAAGGCTTCCCATCTTGGGACGAACTGCCGTAAGCTTGCCTTGATACATAATGAGAGTTGGCTTGCGATCGTCCCATACCGTCTCTGGCTTTTTGATCCCATCTTTCTTATCGTAAAATTCGTTAATTTCTTTAATATATTGTTTAATATTTGTTCGTTTGAGAGACATAATCCTTTGATAGCGAATATTCTCTAGTGTATTTAATGTCTTGCCAATTGATTCTTGTTGTCTTTGGTAGGATATATCGCCTTTTCTGTCTGGAAAGCGAATGAGATTGTCCATAGTAACTCCAGATGGGAAGGTGCGGCTAGAAACTAAGATAGGACTCCTGCCAATTAAAGCAAGAGTCCTAATCAGGAAGGAATTACTTAAGCAGGATTCGTGCCAGCTGCCTGATCAGCCTCGGCTCGTTTTGCAGCAGCTTCAACTTGTTCGGCTTTCAAAGCCTCTGCCTTGGCTTTTGCACGAGCTTCTTTACGAGCATAGTACTCGGGACGGGCTTGTTTATCACGAGCCAGTTTATTCTTGCTGCGGTTCATCTTGTTGATGAATTGATTGACCGTAAGACCTTTGATCAACTCCGCTTGCTTCTTTGGTGCCGTTGGGCCAGCCAAGAGATTCACATAATCAGTGAAAGCTTTGTCTGGGTGGCCAACCACAATGGCAAGCTCTTTCATGACCGTGAGGCCATCGAGAGTAACCGAGTTAGGGTTACGAGCCTCTGGAGGAGGTGTCAGGGTGGCTACTTTAGCCTTAAGTTCATCAGACAAGGTGCCGAGAATCTCATCATAACCAGCCTGGTCAGCTTCGCGGACTTCCAATTGAACACTGAAGCCAAGGCTATTATTGACCAAGCGGTAAGCAACCACAGTGGCCAATTCATCAAGACTTAGGCGACCGAGCTTCTGAAGGTCTAGGTTATCGATCATCGACTGGCGGAGTTCTTCAAAGGTAGGTTCACGGGACTGGACTTTCCTCACTGGAGTTTCATTGATCTTCTTAAGAAGCTCTTCGCCCTTTTCACCTTTGAAAACACCCTTGGCAATTGCCTTGGCGAGTGTGATGACTGTGCCTGAGCGGTTCTTCTTAGAATTACTCAAGGAAACGAACTTAGGAGCATCTTGTGTCTCAATCGTCTCAGTTACAACCCTAAACTCAGGACGACTAAGAAGCGATTGCCACTTACTGGAAACCCCAAAGAGTTGGAGTGATAGGTTATTGAGTTCGTCTCGTTGTGCCTTGGTCAGATTCATTGCTATCTCCGTTGAATAGATTGATTATTTACCTTTGGACTTGGACTTCTTTTTCTTTTTAGCTGGAGCCTTCTTAACCGCTTTTTTAGTAGTCTTTTTTGCGGCTTTCTTCTTGGCTTTCTTTTTCTTGGAAAGGTCTTTAACTGTCCAAGTAACTTGGTATCGTTGAGCCAATGCATCAACCTCTTTTTGAAGCTCATCCGCATCAGCCTGAAGCTCGTCAAGAGTCTTCTCGTCATTGGCCATGCCACCTGGGAAGTCACATGCAGAGCTTCCACAGTCATCACTGCACTCACTATTGCAGTCAAGATCTTTAGGCTTGTCTTCTTTAATGGCTCCGCCCAAGGCGAAACGGGCAACCTTGTAAGCTGCATACAAACCTAGAACCACAAGGATTCCTACACCGACAGCTGCTAGTACTTGACCTGACATAAATTCTCCTAATGAAACATGTTTTTTGACTTACGATCCTGAAACTCTTTGTGATCTATATCAGCATCTTCAAAATAAGTAATAGGTTTTGCCCTACTCTTGGTTTCAAGAGCCTTCATAGCCTGATCCTCAGAAAGAATCACACCTTGCTGGTTTAATTCATAATGGTCTGAGATCAAGAAGTCAATGTGTTTTTGCAAAAGACAAGCCAGGAAGGCAGCAGTCGCAGGATAAGCAGACAGTCTCAAGTGAAGAGTATTGTTATCGCCAGGCTCTTTACCTGACCTAACAATTGCCACAGCAGTGTTCTTGAAGAAGATAAAAGCCATGTTCTGATTGGCTGGTTTCTTAAACGAATCCACACCAAATGCATTATTCATGGTTTCACGGATTTCATTCCATTTTTCGTCAGTAATCACCATAACACCCCTTAAGATGCTTATCGGTTGATGATAAGAAAAACTTTAGAGAGCATCACGAGAAGATGCCGGTAAACCCAATTCGAGATCAGGTGCAAGGCTGATTTGTGAGTGTTTATCAGGGTTTCTGACAGCCACACAACGAATATAGATAGATTCTTCAGGGTTGGATTTACTTCTCAGGCCAGCGACCTTGGCGGTAAATTGGTAAAGAGGAGATTCGGCACTATTGACCGGGCCAGTTTGATGCTTTTCAACAGCTTCCCAAGACCACTGATCAACGACCACATAACCATAATCAGGAACTCGGATAACGACTTGATTATTCATTATAAATCCTTTTGAAGTGGTTGCGGGACCAGGATTTGCACCTGGGCCTATAGCTTATGAGGCTATCGAGTTGACTTCTTCTCTATCCCGCTATTTTTATTTCTTCTTTGGCTTTTCTTCAGGCTTAGGAGCTTCTGGAGCAGGAGTTGGAGCCTCTGGCTTCTGAATCTTCTTAAGCTCTTCAGCCATTGCATAAATAGGAGCTTCATCAGACAGGCCGAGACCGTCTTCTTTCCACCAGGTAACTTTCGAATCCACTTCAATAATATGATATTTCAAGAAAGCGAGAGTCGTTAGGAATGATCGCTGATCGAAAGTCGTCTCAATGCCGATCATGTATTTCTCAGCAAGGCGAACAGCTGCGGCTCGTTCACCATGAGTCAAGAATGGCTTGACTAGGAATTGGCCAACATATTTACTGCCGGGAACCGTTTCCCCGTCGCAGTTAACTTCAATCCAACGAGGTTCAAGTGCTTGCATCTTTTTTCTCCTCAAAAGTTTCTAATAGCCATTGTCCAAACAAAACTGCGGTTGGAGCATCAAGATTCCAACCTTCCGGTGCATTACGGGGCTGATCACCCTCAATTTGCAAATAACCATTATCATCAACATGAGCCATTAAGCCGAAACGGGGACGGGTGGCTGCTAGTTTTTTCCACTCACTTGCTTTCATCTTCCAAAGGACTCCAGTTGGTCGGCTTAATCCTGCTGATTCGTTGTGTTTTCGGGTCAATCCAGATTCTTTGTGATTCAGTCATAAACACATTTGACGGGATATCGTCAATGAACCAATAGGGCTTCGGTAAGATAATATCAACGATATCTTCCAAATGCAAGGCCTTAACAACGGCTTCCGCCCAATCTGATCCACCTTGGGACCAAACTGCAACGGTATGACCACGAGCATTAAAATGTCTAAGCATTTCAATATGTTTCTTGTGAGGCCACACTCCTACGGGACCAGAAGCATCTTGAATCAATACCAAATTGGTATCTTTCTCGTCTTCTGGCACATGTTCCTGAGTCCACAACACTAGGGTGTCATCGACATCACAATAAACAATCGGTTTATCAACGATTTTGATCATTTAGCTTTCCGAAGTTTACCAATTGGTAGAATCGACCGATCTGTGTTTTTAGAACTACAAATGGAAATTGCATGAATGACCGCTCGGGTGATCAGGTAACCGTCTCTTTCAAGGACCATGCCAGAGACACACGGATAAAGCTCAGCAGTACGACCTGGCTCTTTTAGGTTGGTTTGAACCACTCGATTATCTTTGTTCAAAGTAAATTGAGCCTGAACAATCTTCTCGAATTTCTTAAGCTTAGCGGTGCCAAGCACGATGTCATGATCATATTCAAAGATCACTGGAACAGTTTCCTCGAACTCAAGACCGTCAAAATCAAAGTAATCTCCGACAGCATCAACTTTGTCAGTCAAAATTGTTCGTGTAAACACTAGCTTATTTATTTTGGTCATTTTTGAAGTCTCCGGTTTTCATGAAATCGATCTCATCCTGACTAAATCCCGTATCGGATAAATTACCAAGATCTTGATCTTCCCAATCATCGAACATACCAGCGAGTTCGTCCTTATTCTCATTGATAAGCTCATTGGTCTTCTCAGAGACGGTTTGCCGTTCGGCCCGGTGGAGTTCTGCTTCAAATATCAATCGATCAAGCTCAAGCTTCTCAAAATAGTCAGAGAAGATAGGAAGGCCATAGATCTTAGACAAGAAGAGACGAAGAGCATAGATGAGATCTTCTTCTGTCTCAATTAGGTTGTTGACGATCTTCTGGGCTTTAGCCCTAGCAGATTCAACTCGTTCTTTTAGATGTGGTTCTGTGTTCATGACATCTCCAGTGACCATTATAGCCACTATCCCCTGGATGTGCAATAAAGAAGCCTGGTATCGATTAATATATAATACTCTCCTTTGTAATAATGTATATAGTATGCAATATGCCCTTTTTGTCCTTAAAAATGAAAAGGTTGGATGATTCAAAATCACCCAACCCACAAAACAGGAGTTCTTATGATTAGTCCTGAGCAGCCTTAGCCGCTAGGACTCGTGCCTTAATCTCAGGATACTTCTTGTAGAGACCTTCCAATGACTGGCGACATGCATCCCTGAAATCCTTGAAGAAAAGAGCATCTTCAATGTTGTCTTCTGGCCTGAAGTCCTTCATCGCTTCCTTGCCCTGGAACCAACGGCCAATCCGGCGGTTGGCTTCTTCAGCTGTGATTGTGGTCTCAACTTCTGACTTAGCCAATTTCAGTGCTTTCATTTCATTCTCCTTTGGTTACGATTTGGGCACAAAGGCACACATAGTCACTTCCACCAATAGCCTTGACAATCTTGTCAGAGCCCATCCGGCCTACAACCTCTGTGGCTTGCTCCAGGCTTGGATAAGAAAGCTCAGAGTCATAGGTCATGCCTTCCAGGATGCCATTCACAAAGAGCTTGGTGTATTTGATCGTGTACATGTTTGCCTCCGCAGTTTGCTTACATAACCCTATACGGAGTTTTTGAAAATAAACTTTAGAGAAAAATGCAGCATATTAGAATCATTGAGAAAAAGAGGCATGTTGCATAACTTTTCTGATCACAAATAAATCCATGATCAGCAATATGTGTATATACTCATGCAAAACGGGCATTTGGACGAAAATGTATGAATAATTTATAAGTGGTTGATATCAGGCTTGTTTTTATGAATAAAAAATCCAATTATTCATACATCTTGCCGTAAAGTGCATTAAAGTGCCCTTTAGCATACATATTTGGCCTTAAAGTGTATAAAAATGCCCCTTATGATTCTTATATGAGTACTTAAGCCCGATTTTGGACCTTATAGATCTTATATGAGTACTTAGGGAGTTGTTTACCGTAATGGTCCGAAAAAGGATCTTTAAGCATGGTTTAGGGGCTTAATGATCCGAATTAGGGCCTTTATAGGATGCCGCCAGAGAAGTCTGAGGCTAGGCCAGAGAGACCGTTTACGAGGCCGGAAACGGCTCCTGCAACGGAGTTGTATGGCTTGAATGCCTGGGCAACATAGTGCTGGTATGCATTGCCTGTGAAGCTTGCAGACCAGGTTCCCAGCTGTCCCCTGGCAACACTGCCAGCGACCTGGTTAAACATGCCACGGGCAAATAGGATCGAGGTGCCAAGCTTCTTATCAATGAGTTGAATCTCAATGAAGGGCTGATGAATTGCCGATTCCATGGTGTGGAACAGGCCATCGGCTTCAGGGCCTTTGGTTGGGTCAATGATCTTGGTTAGGACCGCATTGATAGTTAGAGTACCAACATCCATATCCCAGGCATGCACTGAATCAATGGTGTAAATCGGTGTAGTGTTATAGGCCAGTGTCCAACGGCAGTCTTGGAATACACCGGCAGGCTTACCGCCAATCCGAATATAGCCTCTCGCACCTGAGAAGTAGAAGGGTTCCTTCTTTTCTTTCTC
>Ga0172380_10004455_pt1 | contig 17966 bp, 12 predicted proteins | sample Leawe162metaG_FD_119747 | JGI IMG/M metagenome (GOLD analysis project Ga0172380, IMG submission 119747) | Leachate microbial communities from a municipal landfill in Southern Ontario, Canada - Leachate well 162 metaG | ecosystem: Engineered > Solid waste > Landfill > Unclassified | place... | reverse complement strand
GATGGGGAAATGTCACAAATCGGCCGGAATTCACGCCAAAGAGCATTGGGGGGAATTCAAATGCGTCACATCCACTTTCATCTGTAATGCGCTCATTTTATGATCGTTCCAAAACTTCCTCAGGCAGTTAACCGGACACCCGTGACTGCAGGTAGGTGTTCAGCAGGTTTTCGAGATATTCCTGCCGTCCGCTTCGGGGCGTTGGCTCACCCAGTTTTCCGAGGGTCAATTTCTCAAGTTCCTTGAAACCGATCCGGCGTTTTTCAATATCCTTGCCGTATCCGGAATCAAAGGACGCGTAGCGGTCCTTCACCAGCTTCTCAAATTTTCCCTCCGCCAGGATGCGTCGGGCCAGCTTGAACGCCAGCGCATACGCATCCATTCCCCCAATGTGCGCGTGGAACAAGTCCTCCATATCGATCGAGGACCGGCGCAGCTTCGCGTCAAAGTTGAACCCGCCCGATCCCAGTCCGCCCGCTCGCAGAATGGAAACCATCGCCAGGGTCAGTTCCTTCACATCGGTGTTGAACTGGTCCGTGTCCCAGCCGAGCAGCATATCCCCGCTGTTGGCGTCAATCGAACCGAGCATTCCCGCCGCCGCCGCCACTTCGATTTCGTGCTGGAAAGTGTGGCCCGCGAGTGTGGCGTGGTTGGTTTCAATATTGAATTTGAAATGCTTCTCCAGCCCGTACGTCCGCAGGAAGGCGATGCCGCTGGCCACGTCAAAATCATATTGGTGCTTGGTGGGCTCCTTCGGCTTCGGTTCGATGAGGAACTGCCCTTGGAATCCGATCTGCTTCGCGTAATCCACCGCCATGTGCAGGAACGCCGCCAGATGATCCTGTTCGCGTTTGAGGTTCGTGTTGAGCAGCGTTTCATAACCTTCGCGCCCGCCCCAAAACACGTAATTTTCCCCGCCCAGTTCCCGGGTGACTTCCAGGGCCTTTTTCACTTGCGCTGCGGCATAGGCAAAAACATGCGCATCCGGGTTGGTGGCGGCTCCGCACATGTAACGCGGATGGGAAAAAAGGTTGGCGGTGCCCCAGAGCAGTTTGATGCCGGTGGCTTTTTGCAGCTGTTTGGCGTGCGCCACGATCTTGTCCAGATTCCGGTTCGTTTCCCGCAGGCTGAGTCCTTCGGGCGCGATGTCGCGGTCGTGAAAACAATAAAACGGCACCTGGATTTTGGTGAAAAATTCAAAGGCCGCCTCCATCCGCACCGTGGCCACCGAAACGGGATCTTTTCCCTTTTCCCAAGGACGCCGAATCGTGCCAGACCCGAATGGATCGGCCCCCGTTCCGCGAAATGAATGCCAGTAGGCGATGGAAAAACGCAGATGTTGTTTCAGGGGTTTCCCATCAATCACCTCGTCTGGATTGTAGTGTTTGAAACTCAGCGCGTTTTGGCTTGTCGGCCCGTCGTATGGGATCGTTTTGATTTTGTGGAAGTGGCTCATGGATGTCTCCTTGCTGGAAAGATGAGAAACGCCTTCAGTTCCATTGGCCCGGAATCTACGGTGAAGGACAGGCCGTCGCCCGTGGCATTCGCCGCGACGGCTTCGCCGGTCATAAGGTTTGTCACTTTCGCTCCCGCTTCGACGGGGACTTTTACGGTGAATTTCTTGCCGACGAACCCTTTGTAAGCAACGCCGACATAGGTTCCATTGGGCGAAAGATACGTCCGCACTTTCACATCCTCGTCGCCCTGGTCCACGATGGTGCCGGGGATGGCGGGGATGGCCAGAAAGGCCTGGGCAAAGCGGCGGTGGGCGTCGGCGAAGCCGCGGGCATAGGTGTAGGGCGTGTAGCTCAGGGTCCGGGCGTCGCCGTGGAACCACGCGAGCAGCTCCAACGCCATGCTGAAGGCGGCGGGCGCGGGGGTGGTCATGCTGCCTTCGTAGCGGGGATTGATGGTCCTTGCGCCGATCTCGTCGTAGGAGACGCAGTTGCTCACGGCGAGCCCTTCGGCGGTTTGGAAGGAATTCAAATAGTCCGGCTTGTCCGCATAGCAGAGGAAGTTGGCGGGGGCGAAGATTTCCACGCCCTTGATGCCGCGATACATCTCCGACCGAATGGCGTAATCGGCCCGGGAACTCTTCAGCTTGGCTGCGGCACCAAAATCGCCCGAGCGCATGACGTTGATGTAGTCCTCACCCGTCAGCTTTTTACGATCCTCGCGATCCTTCCCGTAAACGGCCGATCCGTTGCCCGAGCCGTCGTTGCTGAAATTGGCACCATCCTTGGAGACGGCGATTTCCCCGAGAAACGCCCATGTCGTAATGCTGGGGAGGACCATTCCGAATTTGTCGCCGTCCCAGTTGTAATAATAAAGCCTCATGTCCGGACGGTAGCTCCGCAGCAACGCGGCCAGTCTGGCGTGGAATTGCGCGCGCTTCTCGAGCCACCATGTGTCGTAGCCCGCCTTGCCCGCGCCCGCCGTCCAGGCGCGCTGTTCCTGTTCCGATCCGGCGGGAAGTTTGCCGGTTTCCCTGGCAAACAGGTCGAGATCGAATTTGCTGTAGCTGATCGGCATCCGGTCCTGCCGGATGCGCCAGAGGACGCCGGTCAACTGGGGATTGTCCTTCGCATGGGGCTTGATGAGATGGTCCATCAATTTTTTGAGATCGTCCCAGGTCGTCGGCTGCAGCAGGTCGGCGCACCAGGTGCCGAAACGGTTCGGCTTGGCGGGATTGCCGTCGGGGCCGATGGCGCGCAGTCCTTCCGGGATGTCGAGCGAGCCGCCGTATTCGACGCGCGGGATGTAGCGGATGCCGTGGCGTTTGGTCTCGGCCAGATATTTCAAATGTTGGGAATCTTTTCCGGCCACGGCGGGCCGCGCGTTCGCACCCGGCTTGTAGTCCTTGTTGACCATGTATTTTGCGGCATCCTCGCCGAAGGTGTGATAGCCGTTGAGCGGCTCGCCCCAGTTGGCCAGGCCCCATTTGAGCATAATGGGAGAAATGGCGTTGTAGCCCATGAGCTTGGCGTAGCGCACGCCGTCCCCCGGTTCCGCTTCGGCCTGGCGTTCCCAGTCAAACATGAGCGTGCGCCGGGGAAGATCCTTTGGAAGGTTGATCGCGGGGGCATCTTTTTCCGCGTCGATCTCGTAAAGTTTCATCCGGGCGATGGCCGGGCCGCCGTCATAGAGGGCATAGTATTTGTTGGGCGTGACCTTGTTGACGAAATACACCCAGACGCCGTTTTCCGTGGGCGCTCCGTTGGCGCCGCTCGTGCCGGTGGTTTCCTTGTCCAGCGAAACGATGGAGTCATACCAGTGCCACGAATGGCTGATCGGCCAAGGGTCATAGGGATCGTCCGCAGCACCGACGCCGCTTTGCCAGCCGACATCGAGGAAATTCCGCCCCGCGCTGATTTCGATGGGGCAATAGCGCGGCTTGTCGTCGGCGTATTCGATCCGCAGCAGATACGTGCCGTGGGGTTTCAGTTTGCCGCGACCGATGCGGTAGGCAAACCAGCCAGTTTCCGACTCGCGCGCCTTTTTGCCGAGGATTTCCCGGACCGAGACGTTCACCGGCGGCCCGGGCGTCATGAATTCCTGGGCTTTGTCGAATCCGCTTTGAAGGTAGGGATGTGGGTCGTCCTGGTCGGGCAGCCCGCAGTCAATCTCGTCCACGAGTTTCAACCGGCCATAGGGTGTCTCCTCTTCGCCCGCGTTGGCGAGCGGAGGAAGCTGAAGGTTGTCGCGCCTGGCGAAGGAAAAATGATCCAGGTCCCTGAGCGATTCGTGCAGGATTTTGCCCGGCGCGTCCCGGACCACGAGCTTTGCCCGGAAGCGGGTGCGCTGGGCCAGTGTCCGCGCGAGGGCCGGGTTGGCTTTTACCACGGCGAAGGCCGTTCCGTCCGCGCCCTTTTCCACCGGCGCTTCGAGAAGGGCGATGGGCCCGTCGGCGACATCGGTCAGCGTGCATTGCAGCGTCGCCGGACCGCTGATTTTTTCCCCGGGAACACGAAAGATCATCTCAAACGGCTTGCCGCGCGCGGCATCGCTGAGGTCAAACCCCTGCGCGGGCTGTTCCGCGCCACCCGCCTCGCGGAACGACACCCCATAGGGATCCGGCGTGGCCGCGAACTCCCCCGCGACGAGTCCCTGGCTGGGTTCCCCGATGAACGTGAGGTCGCCGCCCCAGATGCGAAGGGCGATGGTGTTGGCTTTGCCATAACGGATGAGCGAGGCCGGCACGGCATAGACACGGCGGGAGAGGTTCCGGTATTTGTATTTGCCATGCAGGCCGCCGACCCGCACGCCGTTGAACCAGACATCGTCGTCGGATTCGGTCTTCCCGAGTTCCAGAATGAGCGGCATGCCGGCGCAGGCCTTCGGCACCATCATCTCCCGCCGGAACCACCCCCAGCCGTCATGCTCGACGCCCTGGCTCCGCCACGATTTGCCGGTGGCGAGCGTTTTCCAGGAGGAATCATCGAAAGCAGGCTCATGCCATTTTTTTCGCATCCCCTGTTCGCCGGGATCGGCGGCGAAACGCCATTCCCCGGCAAGGCTGATCGCGGGCGGAGAACCGGCGTCCGCAGGCACTGCGGCGCTGCCAAACGGCGGCGCCGGAGGTTCGGGCGCGGAGAGCACAAGCGTCCCGGAGGCGCAGAAAGCGAGGACGGCGAAAATCTTCACTGGGTTTGCGGCTACTGAACCAGATAAGCGTTCAGCTCCATCGGCCCGGAGTCCACAGCGAATGAGAGATCGCTGCCGGAGGAGGTCGTCGGCACGGTCTCGTTCGTCACCAGGTTCGTGATCTTCGCCCCGGCTTTGGCCGGAATTTTCACGGTCAATTTCTTTCCTTCATACCCTTTGTAGGCCACGCCGACATAAGTTCCGTTTGCGGAGGCATAGGTCCGAACCTTAAGGTCCTTGTCCCCCTGATCCACCACGGTTCCGGGAATTGCGGGCAGCGCCAGAAAGGCCTGGGCAAAGCGCCGGTGGGCGTCGGCGAAGCCGCGCCCGTAGGTATAGACCGTGTAGTTGAGCGTGCGGGCGTCGCCGTGGAAATAAGGCAGGAGTTCCAGTGCCATGCTGAAAGGCGCTCCGGCGGGCGTGATCATGCTGCCCTCGTATTTCGGGTTGATCGAGCGGGCGCCGATTTCGTCGTAGGGAACGACGTTGCTCACGGCGAGGCCGTCGGCGGTCTGGAAGTAGCTCAGGTAATCCGGCTTGTCCGCGTAGCAGAGGTAGTTGGCCGGGGCGAAAAGCTGGATGCCTTTGATGTCCTTGTAGAGGTTCGGACGAATTCCGTAGTCGGCGCGGTTGATGCCGCCGCTCGCGTCGCCGAAGTTCCCCGTGCGCAGGGTTTCGACATAGTCCTCTGCGGTGAACTTTTTGCGCTCCGCTTCGTCCTTTTCATAGGCGGCGCGGCCTCCCTCTGGCGGTGGCTTGATGACATTCTTATTGAACGCCCACGTGGTATTTGCAGGCAGAATGAGGCCAAACTTGTCGCCGTCCCAGTTGTAATAATACAGCGTCAGGTCGCTTCTGTAGCTCTTGAGCAAATCGGCGAGTCTGGCGTGGAAGTCGGCGCGTTTCTGGTGCCACCAGGCATCGTATTGCGCCCGGCCTTCCCCGGTCGCCCAGGCCGCCCATTGCGCGGGGCTGCCTGGCGGGAGCTTGGTATTCGTTTCCTTCGCGAACAATTCCAGGTCGGCCTTGCCGTAACTGATGCGCATGCGGTCACAGCGGATGCGCCAGAGCACGCCGGTGAATTGGGGGTTGTCCTTCACGTAGGGTTTGACCAGATGGTCCATCAGCTTCTTGAGATCGTCCCAGGTGAGGGGATTTAGGAGGTTTCCGCCCCATTGGAAAAAGCGGTTGGGCTTCGCGGGTTCGCCGTTTGTGTCGAGCGTCCAGGCTTCCTTGGGCAAATCCCACGAGCCGCCCCACTCGAAGCGTGGGATGTAATCCACGCCCCATTTCCTGGTGGCTTCGAGATAACGGGCGTGCTGGGATTTCCTGCCTGGCCAAGGCGATTCCGCGTTCTTGCCAGCGGCGGGATCGTAGGCTTTGCGCGCCCAATAATCACGCTCATCAATTGTCATCGACTCATACCCATTCAGGGGATCGCTGTAGTTGGCCATGTGCCACTTGAGGATCACCGGGGAAATGGCGCTGTAGCCCATGAGCCTGGCATATTTCACCAGGTCGGCGGGGTCATGGTCCGGCTGGCGCTCCCAATCAAAGGAAAGCACGCGCTGGGGCAGGCCCTTGGGTTTCTGGATGGCCGGGGCATTTTTCTCGGGATCGATTTCGTAGAGTTTCATCCGCGCGACCGCCGGGCCGCCCTGCCACATGGCGTAATAGACCCCCGGCTTTTGCTTGTTCATGAAATAGACCCAGACGCCATTCTCGGCGGAGGCGCTGCCGGTTCCTCCCGTGCCGACGGTCTGGTCGTCCAGCGGCAGAATCACGTCATACCACTGCCATTTTTTGCTGATCGGCCAGGGATCATAAGGACTGTCGGGCGCGGTGCCGTTGCGCCATCCAACGTCCATGAAATTCTGGCCGGTCTGGACTTCGATGGGACAAAAGCGCGGCTTGTCCTCGGGATATTCGACGCGGAGCAGGTAGGTCGTGTGCGGCTTGAGCTTGCCGCGCCCGATGCGGTAGGCGAACCAGCCGTATCCGCTCTCACGGGCCTTTTTGCCAAGGATATCGACCACCTTCGTTTCGACCGGCACGCCGGGGGTGAAATACGATGCGTCATGACTGAATCCGCTTTCCAGATAAGGATGGGGATCCGAGAGAACTGGTGCCGCGCAATCGATCTCGTCCACGAGCTTGAGCTTGCCGTAGGGCGTGTCTTCGACAGTTTCCGGCAGGGCGGGCAACGCGGAGTCGTCGCGCTTTGTGAACGACAGACAATCGACCTCGCGGATGCCGGAATACTGCGGCGCTCCGGCCGCGTCTTCGACGGTCAGGCTGGCGCGGAAGCGCCCGCGGAAGTAAATTTTCTGCGCGGTCTGCGCATCGACTGGCACGACGGCTTCGACGGTTCCCTCCGCCCCCGGCGCAAGCGGCGCGGAGCCCGAGGCGATCTCCTTGCCGAGGATGTCGCTCAGCCGGTAGCTCAGTTTTGCGCCGGGTTCCTTGGCCACCTCCGAGGGAAAGGCAAAGACGATCTCGAACGGCTTGCCGCGCTGGGTCTCGCTCAGGTCGAAGAGCGGGGCGGCGACGGCCTTGCCGCCCGGTTCGCGCATCCGCACGGCGTAGGGATCGAGTTCCGCCGTGAGCGGCCCCTTGATGAGGCCGCTGTTGTTTCCAATGAACGTGATGTTGCCGCCCCAGACGCGGAGGGCGATGGTGTTGTTTTCGCCGTATTTGATCAGGTCCGGCGGGACCGTGTATCTTCGGGTCAGCCAGTTCTTGTATTTGTATTCGCTGCTGATGCCGCCGACGCGCGTTCCGTTGAACCAGACTTCGTCATCGGAGGGAATCGGACACAATGTGAGGGTCAGCGGCGTGCCCTTGCATTCCGCAGGCACAAAAATCTGCTGCCGATACCAGCCCCAGCCGTAATGCTCGACGCCCTGCTGCTGCCAGGGCTGGCCGGACTTGAGCACCTGCCATTTCGAATCATCGAACTTGTCCGCGAACCATTTTTCCTTCATCCCCTGGTCGCCGAGGTCGGTGGCGAAATGCCAGTCGCCGTTGAGGCTGATCGAGAGCTTGTGGGAGAGCCAGGAAGCGTCGTTGAACGGCGTGCCGTCCACGCGGATGTCCTTGATGCGGACTTCGGCACCCTTTTCCGCCGAGGCCACGCGCACGCCGACGCCCGCGACGTTGCCGAAGCCTTTGAGTTTGAATTCGGTGACCGGAATGACCACGCGCTGCCAGTCGCCGGGCTTCACCGAAAACCCCGCCTGGAACGTCCCCGCCGTCTTGCCGCGCTGGAGCAGGTGGAACGTCATCTCCGCAGGCTTGTTGCTCTTGCATTGGAACGAAACGTAACTGGCCTGGTTTTTTGCCCAGACGTTGCCGTTGGCCGGGCCGTCGCCCGGCAGGAGCGCGCGCACGGTCGTCCGCGCCGGATCGCAATACTCCGTCGTGATGCGCAGGACGCCCTTCCCTCCCTCCTGCTCGATGGCGAAGGTTTTTTCCGCGTTGCCGACCTGGGGGTTTTCGACGACCCAAAGGGAGGTTTTTTCGGGGGTGAGGATGTCGAGTTCGACGGCCTTGACATTGGCGGCCTTGACCTGCTTCGCGGGCACCTTCATATCGGTGCCAAAGGGTGTGAGAGACTGGGCGGTGGCTTGCAGGCAGAAGCCGAGACAGATCAGGGGAATAATGAGTTTGTGCATTTTGAAGGGGATGGAAAGCCAGCTCTTGATATTTCGGTTCATGGGGGAGAATGGGAGAGCGATGCCGAGTATGCAGCAAGGACGCACGGAAGTCTATTGGCGAAACGCTCTACTTCTTGACGTTTCCGCCCATTTTTTGATGCGCAATCCCGGTCGCGCTCACCAGTCGCGGATTTTTTTGTTCCAGAATTTGTCGCCGAGGAACGGGCGCTGGGACCCGATGTTATTTAGCGAGAGCGGCTTCATTTTGCCTTCGCCGATGTCGGCCGCGTCGCTTTCGCCCCGTCCGCCTGCGTCCTCCCTTGCCGGGCCGCTTCCGTTGGCGGCGGCGGTGCGCCTGTTGGCTTCGTCGTTGGCGGCGTCGAGCATTTTTTGCGCTTCCGCGAGGGTCTGTTCGTTGGCGGCCACGCCGGGTTTGAGGGCGAGGGAGGTATCGAGATTTTCGACGGACTTTCCCAGGAGATCGGCGGTTTTTTTCAGATCCGCATCGGACAATCCGCCGGGTGCCGCTGCGGGTGCGGGGCCGGGCTGCATCTCCCTGGCCTTGTCCAGATTGGCTTTCCCGGCATCGGCATACAGGCCCGGAAGGAGCGCTTCGGCCTTTTTCAACCCCTCCTGCGCAGACTGATTTTGCGCGTTCTGGTCCAGGGCCTTCCCAAACTGGTCCGCCGCCTTCTTGACCAGCTCGAGTTTCTTCTGGGCTGCTTCCGCCGTTTCGGCGGCCTTCAGCGCATCGTCGCCTTGTTTGACGTAGGATTCTTCGAGCTTTTTGAAAATCTTCCGGTTGAGTTCGGCGGCCCTGGTGTTTTTGGCATCCAGCGCGAGCGCTTCATCCAATTTGGTTTTGGCCTGCTCGAGATCGGCCTGGTCTTTAGGGTCGAGTTGCGAGCCGTCCTTCGCGAGAGCGGGGGAGGCCTGATCTTCCGCTTCTTTTGTGAGCAGTGCGGACATCTTCCTGATCTGCTCGTCGCGGGCAGCGGCGACCTTCGCGTTTTTTGGGTCGAGGGCCAGCGCGTCCTCATACTTCGCGACGGCCTGCTGGCGTTTGCCCTTGGCGGCCCTGGGGTCCTTCGTGTCGTCGGCGTCTTTCGCCATCTGGCCGCCCTGCTGATCGAGGTTGGCCACGAGCCGCGCGGTGGTTTCCGCGATGAGCGGCGGCGTCACGGGATTTTTGGGGGCAAGCTCGCGGGCGCGCTGGAGGGCTTCGAGCGAGCGGCGCAGCACGGGCTCCTCCTCGCGGAGACGGTCCAACCCGTGGAGGCGGGCCGCTTCGGTCATCGAGCCTTTCGCGATGGCGAGGAGGAGGTTTTCAAGCTCCGCAGTGGTGACGCCTTGATTCGTCTTCGATTCCTTGCCGGCCTGGATTTCGTTCACGCTCTCGTAATAGCCCAGCGCCCGTTCCATCGAGAACACCGCCCCGGCGGGCTGCCCGGTTTTCCTGAGCTGTTGGGCGAGGCGGAACTGGATGTTGCCCAGTTGCAATGCCGACAGGGCTTGCAGGTCCCTGCTGTTCGTCGTGTCCACGGCCTGGAAGGTGTTGATCGCCTCCTCGTAGCGTCCGGCCCGGTAGAGCGTGAGCCCCAGATTGTAAAGCCGGTAGGGATCCTTTTCGTCCTTTTTGGCATCCTGCCGCATCATCTCGACAGCGGCGTCCGCTTTGCCGGCCCCGATCAATTTGTCCGCATCTTCCAGCGGGGACGCCTGAAGAGCGGAGGCCAATAGAACCGGCAGAAGGCACCCGCCAGACACGCGAAACACACCAAACAAAGACAAAGGAAGGTTGGGATTGGATTGCCTGATATTCATTTTGGCGCGTTTGGTGTGTTTTTTTGGGGGCCCGGCGAATAATTTTCCGGCTGGACGACTTTCACCCCGAACTCGCGGGTCGCAGTTTGCCGACGGAGCAGATTGATGGCCGAACCGGCCGCCATCAAAAAAATGGCGCAGCCCAGGGGGATTTGGAACCACTCGACATAGTCTTCGACCTGGATGTGCTCGGCCCGGCTTTTTTGGGCCAGGGGCCGCAGGCTTTGGTTCTGGACAGTCCGGAAGGTATCCGATCCGACGGCGAAGGGAAAATACCGTCCCCCCGCCGCGCCCGCGATGCCGCGCAATGTCCGTTCATCGATCCGGCTGGTCACCCAGGTGCCGTATTCGTTGCGGACAAAACCCTTCGCGCCCTGTCTTTCCGGCGGCAGGGCCGCGTATTTCGAGTGTGGGGAATAATCCCGCGCGGGAACCTTCCCTCCCTGGACCGTGCCGACCCCGACGGTCAGGATCGCGATTTTGTCTTCGGCGTGGGCCTTGCGCGCGGCGGCCACGGCATCGTCCTGGAGGTTCTCCCCGTCGCTCACCAGCAGGATCACGCGGGCGCTGTCCTTGCCGTTTCTGAGCACTTCGGCGGCGGTGTCGATTGCTGCGGGCAGGTTGCTTCCCCCCGCCGAAATCGAGTCCGGCCCCGCCGATTCGAGCACGAAATCCAGCGCCTGATAATCGAACGTCAGCGGGGCCATCACGAAGGCCTGTCCGGCGAAGGGGACGATGCTGACGCGGTCGCCCGCCGAGTTTTTCAACCACCCGCGAAGGTCCTTTTTGACCGCCCCGAGGCGGCTGGGCTCGACGTCCTCGACGAGCATGCTCTTGGAAACATCCAGCAGGATGACCAAGTCCACCCCGCTGCGGTCCGCAGTGCCGGGACGCGGGCCGCTCAGGGGCCGGGCCGCCGTGACGGCAAGCGATGCCAGCACGGCGAGCGTGACACGGAATTCCATGAGCCGCCGCCGCCGGGCCGCCGCCGCCGAGGGGGTCGCGATTTTCGGGGAAATGAAACGGGCCAGGCGGCGGCCACCGATCCACAGCGAGATTTTCCAGAGCGACACCCCCAGGACGGCCAGCGAGGGGATGGCCCAAAGCCAGGCGGCGGATGCAAAGAGGAAACTCGCCTTCATGGGACCCTCATCCACAACGTATGGCGGCCGACCAGATCCGCCAGCAGGATTCCCATGGCGGCCAGCACGAACCAGGGGAAAAGCTCGGAATAAACCCGGAATTTTTTCTGCTCGAACTTCGATCTCTCGAGCCGGTCGATCTGGCGGCATGCCTCCCGGAGCCCGCTGGAGCTCTCGTTGATTCTGGTGGAATTCGCCACGCTGAAAAAGGCCCCCCCCGTCTTGTCCGCGATGTCCTTGAGGAAATTGTTCGCGCCGCCGCCGAACCCCATGCCGAGGGTGTAGATCCGGATGCCCGCCTTCCGCGCCTCTTCCGCGGCCTTCATGGGGGCGATGCCCGCGTTGCTTTCCCCGTCGGTGGCGAGGACCATGATCTTCGAGGGGCCTTTCGCCTTTTTGAGCAACTCCACACCTCCCAGGATCCCGTTGCCGACCGCCGTGCCGCTGCCGCTGGCTCCCGCCAGGTGCTTCCGGTTGTTTTTCAGCACCTCCTTGATCCAATTCCCGTCGAGCGTCATCGGGCTCATCATCCAGGTGTCGTAGGCGAAGCCGACCATGCCGAAGCGGTCGTTGGGACGGCTGTCCACAAAATCGTTGACGGCCAGGCGCATGGCCTCCGCCTTGGAAATCAATTTGCCATTTTCGGAGACCCCTCCTCCCATCGAGCCCGAGATGTCCACGGCGAAGACGATGTCGATGCCCTCCCTCTTGTCGTTCGAGCTGCCCTGTTCGATGCGCGGGGCGGCGAGGGCCATGATCATCAGGGCAAACGCGGCGTCCTCCGGGACGCGGCGCCAGCGTCCCGGATTGCGCCGGATCACTCCGCCGATGTCGCGCAGGATGGCCACCGACGAAAAAGCCAGCCCTGCGGTCGTCCCCGGTTTTCCGCGCAACCAGACCCGCAGCGGGACGAGCAGCAGCAGCAGCAGCCACCACGGCTGGGCGAATTGAAAAGTCAGCAGGCGCTCCATCAGGCGGGCTTTTCGGTTGCGGGTTTTGGCTGCGGGATCGTGCCTTCCACAAATCGCTCCGCGCTGTCGAGAAGGGCCTCCATCTGCTTCAGCACCACATGGCGCCGCGCAAATTTCACGAGATCGCACTGGCACAAAAAGCCGCCCAGCAATTCGTGGTGCTCCTGCAGGACCGGCTCGCCGGCGTGGGCCTCGCGCAGGAACTCCGCCGTCGAGCGGTGCGGCGCGCGCACCCCGAAACGCTCCTGGATATACACGCGGACGATCTGGGAGACCCCGACGACGAATTCCATTTGATCGTCCTCCGAGAGCCGCTGGCGCAACTCGCCCAATGCGCGCAAGGCCGTCTGGTGCGGCGGCGGGGCGAAGGACAAAAGGCCGAGTTTTTTCCTCCGGACGAGATACCAGGCGGAACCCGCGAGCGCGGCCGAGCCCGCCAAAATGAAGGCCCACACCCCCCAGCCCCAACCCGCACCGGGGGCGTGCAGCCAGCGGAAATTTTCCAGGATGTCCGGTGGCGTCATGCGGAAAGGAGGAAGGCGGAAGGATGAAGGATGAAAACGGGGGGGGCCTGGGGGGCCATCTTTCCGCCTTCCTCCTTCATCCTTGATTTCTGACCGCTCACCGGCCCGCCCTCCGGATGCGGCGCTCGAAGAATTTTTTGAGTTCGCGCTGGTAGGATTTGCCCGTCTCGACCTCGATGATGTCGAGGCCGGATTGTTGCAGCCATTTCCGGCGCCGGGCGCGCGATTCGTGGGACTCGGCGGCGAAGCGGGCGCGAAGCGCCTTGTCTGCGGTGTCGACCTCCACGACTTCTCCGGTTTCCGCGTCCTCCAGCAAAATGCGCCCCACGTCGGGCAGCTCGACCTCGCGGCGATCGAAGACCGACACCGCGATGGTGTCGTGCTTCTGCTTCGTGACCCGCAGTGCCCGCTCGTAGCCCGCATCCAGAAAATCCGAGACGATGAACACCACGGCGGAGCGGGTGACGACCAGGTTGAAGTGATCCAGCGCGGCCTTCAGCGAAGTCCCCCTGCCGGAGGGCCGGTAGTAGAGGATCTCGCGGATGAGCCGGAAGACGTGCGAGCGCCCTTTTCGCGGCGGGATGAACGATTCGACCTTGTCCGAGTAGAGCAGCAGCCCCGCCTTGTCGCCGGCACGGTTGGCGCTGAAGGCGAAGACGGACGCAATCTCCGCAGCCAGTTCCTTCTTGGTCTGCGCCCCCGAACCCAGCATGTCCGACGCGCTCACATCCACGAGGATCATCACGGTCAGCTCCCGTTCCTCGCGGTGTTTTTTGATATGCGGGACGCCCGTCCGGGCGGTGACGTTCCAGTCGATGTTGCGCACGTCGTCTCCCGCCTGGTATTCGCGCACCTCGTCGAAGTCCATGCCCCGGCCCTTGAAAACCGAATGGTAAGCCCCGGCGAGGAGGTCCTGCGCCAGCTTGTTGGTGCGGATCTCGATCTGACGGATCTTTTTGAGGTATTCCCGGGGGATCATGGGAATTGACGCTTCATTTCAACCACTCATTCGCACTATACACGAAGCCATATAAAAATGCGGATATTGAAGGCGTTTTCTATGGTGAATATCAAAAATTATGCGCAATTATTTATGACGCTGTGTATAATCTCCACTGATGGAGAAGTTCACGGCAAAATGCAGTGAAGAAGGCTACCGGCTCATGGGTGCAGCCTTTGAGGTGTACAATGAAAATGGAGGCGGTTTGTTGGAAGAAATTTATCAGGAATGCCTGGAGATCGAGTTGGGTCTTCGAGAGATTCCGTTCGAGTCGAAACGGGAACTGCCCGTGTTCTACAAAGGGCGGCAGATTAAGAAACGATACATTCCCGATCTGTTTGTTTTTGGCTGCCTCGTGGTCGAACTGAAAGCGGTGAGCCTGCTCGCCCCGGAACATGAGGCCCAGCTGCTTAATTACCTGCGTGTCTCCCGTCAAGCCGCCGGCTATTTGATTAACTTTGCCCATAAAGATCATTTGGAATGGAAGCGCTATGTGATTTAGCGGTGTTTCAACCGCTGAATCGCGCTTATGGTCTCTTTATAACAGACTTTGTTGCATTAGTGGAAATTAGAGAAAATCAGTGGTTTCACGGCACCGGGACGCGGTCCAATATCCACTGGACGATCTGTGTCGTGTTCACCTCCTCGGCCTCGGCTTCGTAGGTGAGCAGGATGCGGTGGCGCATCACGTCCAGGGCGATGGCGCGGACATCCTCCGGTGTGACGTAGGCGCGCCCCTGCATGAAGGCGTGCGCGCGGGCGGCCAGCGTAAGATAAATGGTCGCGCGTGGGGAGACGCCGTAGCGGACGAGGCCCTCCATTTTCGGGTCGACGGTCCTGGGGCGGCGCGTGGCATAGACGATCTGGATGATGTAGTCCTTGATCTGCTCATCCACGTAGATTTTATCCACGAGATCCCGCAATTGAAGGATCGTCGCCGTGGTGATGACCGGGTCCAGCTTGATGCGGGTGGACGAAAAAGCCATGAGGTTGAGGATCTGCTTCTCCTCGGCCTCGCTCCCGTAATCGACGACGACCTTCAGCATGAAGCGGTCGACCTGGGCCTCCGGCAGGGCGTAGGTTCCCTCCTGGTCCAGCGGGTTCTGGGTGGCGAGAACGAGAAACGGCTCGGGCAGCGGATGTGTCTCCTCGCCGATCGTGACCTGGTGTTCCTGCATGGCCTCCAGCAGGGCGCTTTGCACCTTGGCGGGCGAGCGGTTGATCTCGTCGGCCAGCACGAGATTGGCGAAGATCGGACCCTTCTTGGTCGAGTAAACATGGTTGCGCGGATCGTAGATCAGCGTGCCCACGATGTCCGACGGCAGCAGATCGGGCGTGAACTGGATGCGCTTGAAATCGGCATGGATGCAGGCGGCGAGCGCCTTGATCGTCGTGGTCTTGGCCAGTCCCGGCACGCCTTCGAGCAGGACGTGGCCGTTCGAGAGCAGGCCGATCAGGAGCCGCTCGACCAGATACTGCTGGCCGACGACCATTTTTTGGATTTCCTGGCAGACGATGGGGAGCCACCTGCAAGCTTCCGTGACCTGCCCTCCGAGCTCATCGAGTTCTTCTTGGTTCATCCGTGGGAATATTGGGGGGCGATCAGCGGCTCAATGCGAACCCGGATTGGTTTCTTTCCACCCGCGAGGCAGGGGCCGCCCCCGCATGGGGGACGGGGCGCATGCCGCCCGGTGCCCACTCCTCCAGCCGCAGGAGGTCGTCGACCAGGACCGGCAGGCCGGTGCGGAACGATTCGTTGGCGGCGATGCCGGTGAGGATCGAGCGCGCGCCATCGAAATGGTCGGCGGCACGGCCCAAGGGATCGGGTTTCGCGCCCGCTCCAAAAATTTCCCCGAGCATGATTGGGTCTCCGCCGCCATGTCCGCCGACGCCCACGGGGATTTCGACGACCTCAGGTTTTCCGAACAGCGGCATCAGGAGAATCTGCTCGGAGCTCGAGACGCCCTCAGTCAAAGACCCGTTGCCCGCGTTGATGTAGGAGGCTTCCTGGTGGTTCACCTCGAGGCGGCCCTTCGTCCCGTTGAAGGCGACGCGGTAGCCCTCCCACGGCGCGTAGGCATGCAGGCTGTAGCTCATCTGCGCGCCGGATTTGTATTTCACCGCGAGGTTCATCGTGTCTTCGATGGTGATCCCGTCGCCGAACACGCTGAGATCGCGTTTGTATCCGTCCTCGTGTTCGGCGTCGAGATACAGGGCCTTGAGGTTTTCCGATGAGCGGAGATCCAGCGCGAACGGGTCGCCCCCGGCGTCCGGGCACCCCGTGCCGCGCTCATAAAAAGCGGTCACGCCGCGGTCGCGCGCGTTTTCCCTGCCGTAGAACGCCAGATTTCCCAGGGCGAAGACCGTTTCAGGCGTGGAATCCAGCCACCAGTTCACGAGGTCGAAGTGATGGGTCGCCTTGTGGACCATCAGGCCGCCGGAATTCCGCTTGTCGCGGTGCCACCGGCGGAAATAGTCCGCGCCGTGGTTCGTGTCCAGCAGCCATTCGAAGTGGACGGATTTCACCTCGCCGATGGCACCGGCGGAGAGGAGTTCCTTCACCTTGCTGCGAATGGGCGCGTAACGGTAGTTGAATGTCACGGTGAGCCTGCGTCCGGTCCGCTTCACCGCGTCGAGAATTTCCCGGCATTTTTCGATGTCGGTGGTGAGGGGCTTTTCGGTGATCGCGTCGCACCCCAAGTCCATGGCCCGCACGATGTATTCGTGATGCGTGCAGTCGATGGAGCTCACGATGACGACATCCGGGCGGGTCGCGCGCACCATGAGATCAAAGTCCTCCGCATGGTAGGTCGGGACAGGGGCGGCCTGGAATTGCTCCCCGATCTCGCGATTGTAGAAATTCATCCTCGTCTCGTTCACATCGCAAAACGCCACCAGTTCGCAGGCGTCCTTGTAGGTTGACGCAATGGCGTGGATAAACATCCGGGACCTCCCCCCCGTCCCAACTATGGCGTAGCGCTTCTTTTCGGGAGAGGGGGTTGATTCACATTTGCTCATGGCAGCGACAAATATTTCATACATCCGTGGCGATCTCCATAGGGGAAACGCCCGAAGAGTTGACAAAATCAACCCTGGCTGTAGCCTGTGCCCGTGTTTCTCCTCTACCGCAATCAGGGTGAGCGCCGGTTCGGACTCAAGCCGATCAGCCCCTATCCCCGCAAGGCTTGGGAGTTCCAGTTCATCCTCGAAGGCCAATGCACGCTGCTGGTCCAGGAGAACGGGATAAACCGGGACGAACGCCTGATCGGCCCCGTCCTTTCCATCACGGGCCCCGATTGCGTGCATGGATGGGGCGGCAAACCCGAAGACGTCTGCAAAGCCGTGATTTTCCACTTCGACGAGGCGGATTTCACCCTGCGCACCATCGTGGGTTTGAACGGCAACCGGAAATTGCGGTTTTCCCAGGAGGAAATCCCGGCCATCCAGGATCTCTACGACCGCTGCGCCGAGGTGAGGCGCGCGATTGGCACCTCACCGCCGGAGGCGAGAAAGCGCGCCGGCTATTTCGCCCCGCTGATCTACAACATCGTCGCGATGGAGTTGACCCTGTTTTTTCTGAAGCACATCCCGAAGGCCGAACTCGGCCCGGTCGCAAATTTCGGGGAGAGCAAAGTCACCGAAGCGCTTGTCTGGTATGAAACCAACCTCGGCAGAAGCCCGAAGATCACCGACGTCGCCCACGCCGTCCACCTCTCGTCCACCCATTTGCGCCGCCTGTTCCACAGGGTCCGCGGCATGTCCCCCCAGGCCGCCTTCACAAGGATCCAGTTCGAGCGCGTCAAATGGCTCATGCGCGACCCCAACCTCACCATCGAACGCATCGGCGAGAGCGCCGGCTTCGGCAGCGCCAGCGCGTTCTCACGGGCCTTCAAATCCGAGTTTGGAGTCTCTCCAAAACGCTTTCGAAACGCACCGCAAAAATAGCGTGTCGGACCCGCGCGGGGCCAACAACGACAACAAGGCCGGGCTGGCTGCCCGCTGCGGGGCGAGCGGCTTGAATTTGAAATGCTTGACCCATCCAACCGGCCCTTCCCTTATCCGCTTGCCGGTCTTTTCTTCCGGGCCCAAATCCGCGCGTAAGGGAAGAAATGAGAGGGGAGCGGTTCGACGACATGTCGATAACGCGAGGGAGGGCGAAGCTCCGTCTGAGCCGTAATAAATGGGCTCACACGGAGGTTCGCCCT
>Ga0172380_10004454_pt1 | contig 17968 bp, 12 predicted proteins | sample Leawe162metaG_FD_119747 | JGI IMG/M metagenome (GOLD analysis project Ga0172380, IMG submission 119747) | Leachate microbial communities from a municipal landfill in Southern Ontario, Canada - Leachate well 162 metaG | ecosystem: Engineered > Solid waste > Landfill > Unclassified | place... | reverse complement strand
CCACTCATCTGTTTATAAAACAGAAATGCAAAACCAGCAATCGCCAGAACACTTACAAGAATAAGAAGAGAAGTCATATGAACAAATGAGAGAATTACTATCTGCGACCGTAGAGTATCATGTATTTCAGGGTTTCAAAAAGGGATCTAATCCCGAACCTAAGTTATTATCAGAAGAAGCTTTGTTCTTTTTCAATCTCTTTTTAGCTTCTTTAAGATGCTCTGGCGTAGGAAGTTTCTCGGGCATAGTGCCTCCAAGCTCCTTGATCGTCTGTCGAACCTTTTTGCCCACAGCATAGTGTGTTCGATTTGCCTGATTTTCACCATAAATACTTTCACGTCGTAGCTTCGCCTCAGTCTGTGTCGTTCGAAAAAGGTTAGCAGCTAACTCTTCGCTACCCATATGATCCAAAATTGAATCGGTCTTTTTGAGCTTTTTCTTCGCATGAATATCCCGGTTTCTCAAGCCGCCATAAAGTCCAACATATCCGTAATCCTGAAAGTTCGCATAGTGAACAACTCCAGCCTTTTTCGCCGCCTTAGCCAGATTTTTGTTATGTTCTTTCATCTCTTCTCTTAAGAAGACCCGCTTACCATCTTCCGTAAGCTGATCTTGCATTTCTTGTCTTCTCGTCTGAATGGCAAAATAAGTTTGCGCCATAGCAATCTCCTCTTTTCTTGGATCTCCATTTTGCGCAATGAGATAGCAGGCGTAGCGAGAAAGGTGATAATTATCAACTTTTCGTAATGTCTCTTTTTCAGTTCCTGAAGCGATTTTTATCATTTCGCTCACCTCAGCGAAATGATCATCTACTGATTGCTGACTGGTTATACAGGCTTCCTTCGCCCTCCCAATCGCAGGAATGAATTTTCCATACTCTGTATATCCAAGAAGCCTGCACAATTCCCGTGCACTCCAGTACTCGGACCCATATTCATTCACCTTTTTTATCCGCTCAAAAATATTTTCAACCATGCGCCTATTATAGGTGAGTGTTTACTCACCGTCAATACCAAAACCCACACTCATCTTGCCAAATCTCAGTGACTATTGCTGAAGGAAAAGTTGCTCAAGGGATTCACGAGTAAATAGAGCTCTTTCTATGATTTTCACATTCTTAATATGAGTAAATAGAGAGGTAGAGTCAGCAAGAACAATAATTTTCGGAATCCCCATAATATCAGCAGTTCCGGCAACCTGAAGAGCATGTCCGCCTTTTGAGCGAGCTCCAGTAGATGCATCGGCAATAACCACACCAATATCTTTATGGTCGAGTTCAGCATGATTCAGTGCATCACGTCGAGTGCTTGAAATATGAATAATTACCTCAGGACGAATTTCTCTGATTTGCGCAGCAAGGGCAACTCGTCTTTCAAGGTTGTCATCAAAAATAAGAACCTCATTTCGTTTTTGAGTTCCGGCGGTAGTTTCCACAGTAGGTACAGCTTCATGATCAGCTACAGTTGAAGACGCGAGATCCATAAAAAGGTTGATTATATTGAAGAAACCGTCCGCATTCTACGAACTGGCAGGGGAGAAAGCAAGGGATTAAGCCAATTAAAACAACGTTCCCTTCACCTCCGCCTTGCTCAAGCTCTCCATGTACGCGCAATAATCACACTCCGCACCCGCCTCCGGTACCTCACTTCCATCTAAACATTTCTTCATCTCCATTACGGTCCCCACGATCCACCCGTCACTCCCCGTATATGGGATCAACTTCACCGTAAACTCCAACCTCCCATTAAAGGCAGGCTTATTCATATCTCCGTTGCAGTACACAAAATACCCCGTATCCGAAACACGAAACCCATTCATCCGAAAGAGCCACTGATACACCTCCATCTGTCTCTTGTATCCATCTTGCCACTCGGCATCCAGTGACACCTCTCCCGCCTTTGCCGTCGCCTTGTAATCCACCACGATCAACTCGCCCTGCGGGTTCACCCACACGTCATCTACGCCTCCTGTCACAAGGAAGTTCGTTCCCGGTACATGATACGTCACGCCCTGTCGCAATGAATCTCTCCACTCATCCATCCTCTCATGCTGTAGCGGCACGGCATCAATCCCATACTCCTTCATCAAAGGATGCGCCGATCCCTCCGCCCGATGAATATCAAACTCCTTCTTCAGCAACGCATCCACCGCCGAATTCAACGAAAACGGAAACCCCGGCGGTCGCCCCACCCCAAGTCGCCGATCATAAAAAAAGCACCTCTTACACTGCAAATACAGATCAATCTTCGACCGACTAATCCGAAACGGTGTCGTCGAATAAGGATCGTAGAGATTGCGGGTGCGTTGGGAGTTGTAGTATTGGGACATGGAGGATTAGCTTAGTATTTATTGCTCCTTATTTCTTCGAATCACGAAAGATATCGAGATATGTTCTATATGAATAGGACTGACCATATTTTGCATCCTTGTCTTTTGGTTGAAGAATATTAATATCAATGAACCGATCAATTACATGCTGTGCGCCTGCTCTCGTATATCCAGTCCACTGTTGGATCAAGGCTACATTTACGATTGGTTGCCCGTACAATTTAGGAAGTATGAGCGCAGCGCTCTCTGCTGCTCGTGTTCCAAGTTTTTGAATTTTTGCCATGTCTTTTTCGCGAAGCATGGTAATTTTTCCAACAATATCAATTGCTTCATTGGCAATTTCAATAACGCCATCCAGAAAAAAATCTACCCAGTCAATAAGTCCTCCATCTCTATATCCAGAGAGTTTTTCGTAATATAGCTTCTGGTGTTTTTTGAAAAACGATGAGAGAAACAAAACAGGCTTTTCCAAAAACTCTTCTTTCCATAAGTAAAAGGTGATAAGCATTCTGCCTGTTCGTCCATTGCCATCAAGAAAAGGGTGGATAGTCTCGAATTGTGCATGGATAAGGGCCGCTTTAATAAGGGTAAGTGTCGAATCACTTGCGTGCATAAATTTTTCGAGATCCGTGAGTGACTCGTGCATTTCATGAACAGGTGGTGGTACGAAACTGGCATTGCCTGGACGTGTCCCGCCAATCCAGTTCTGACTTTTACGAAATTCACCAGGGTCAGAAAAATGGGTGGCTCGCGCATGATCCATGAGCTTCTTGTGTAGCTCTTTAATGAATCGAAGGGATATAGGAAAGTCATCCGCGGTAACGCGCTTCATTCCGTAGTTCAGCGCGTTAATGTAGTGCAAAATATCATCAACATCCGCAGGTACGGCTGTATTGATCTTTGCCTCTGCCTCGATTGCATCAATCATTGTTGCCTGTGTTCCCTCGATCTGACTTGAAGATGCAGCATCCTTTCTCAGATACATTAATAAGAAGAAATCGGCATCCGGTAAAAGCTTGGTGATTCCATCGAGCTTCCCAAGTAGCCTTGTCGCTCGATCATTCTTCTTTAAAATTTCTGATCCAAAGCTAATTTCATCCTTCGGTGGGAATGCATTTGGTATAAATGCCTTAAATCCTTCCTTCTGCTGCCTATATATTCCCATTTTTATATTCTCCATAGTTTGTATCTATTTTTCTAAAGATGTATACAAAGTATATAGGTTTGTATACATTGAGTCAAGAGATAGATACAAACTTTTAATGAGTGAAAAGTCACTTTTTATTGATTCTTCTGCGCCTTTTCGGTATCATATCACCAAGTAACATCCTTATGATGTCCAGCAAATCTCCCACATCCTGGCTCTCAAAATTATTATTGGCCCCGATTATAACGGTGCTATTATTGACAATATATAATTCAGCAGTTACGCTGCTGCTACAACAGCATCTCAACGGAAGCAGCAGCGTAACTGCTGAATAGAAAAAATAGATATTTAATGGCTTACATAAGCCATTTTTTTGAATTTAAGAAAAGCTCAATCCTTGTTCCAATTTGTTCTACTGGAGCATGCCCCACCAATAAGCTATACTCCGCTTAGCTGAATTTTCGGCAAACCTAAAGTCTCTACACTCCATGACCTCCCAAAAACACCTCCACGAAAAACTCTGGGCAGCAGCCGAGCATCTACGTGCTAATGGAAGCCTAAAGCTCAATGAAATTTCTGAGCCGATTCTTGGTTTAATTTTTCTCAAATTTGCCGACGTTCGATTTATGCGAGCTAAAAAAGAAATCGAAGAAGCACGCCAGAGCGACGCAGTATCTACTACCCGTTCTCGTCCAACTTCTCCCGACGACTATATATCCCGAGGCGTCCTCTACATCTCAGAAAAGGCGACCTATACCTATCTCATGAGTCTTCCTGAATCCGAAAATATCGGTAAGGCAATCAACGAGGCGATGAAAACGATCGAAACCGAAAACCGTGAACTCGCTGGTGTGCTCCCACAAGACTACACCGCTATCTCCAAAAAAACCGACGAGAACAGTAAAATTCTCATCACGCTCCTCAAAACCTTCAATCAAATTCCCGACGATATAGACTTCGACGCCTTCGGTAGTATCTACGAATACTTCCTTGGTGAGTTTGCCCGTTCAGAAGGTCAGGGTGGAGGAGAGTTCTTCACGCCACAACCAATTGTAAAACTCCTCGTTGAAGTTCTCGAGCCCTACCATGGAAGAATTTATGACCCAGCCTGTGGTAGCGGTGGAATGTTCGTCCAGTCCGCTCACTTCGTTGCCCAGCACGTGAAAGGCAACAAGCAAGTTATGGAAGAGGTAGCCATCTGTGGCCAAGAAAAAGGAGAAACGAATGTCCGCATCGCAAAAATGAACCTCGCCATTCACGGCCTCTCTGGAAAAATCGCCCTCGCAAACTCATTCTACGAAGACATTCACAGCAGTATTGGTAAATTCGACTTCGTCCTCGCCAATCCTCCATTCAATGTGAAAGGTAAAGACAAAAATGGCCAGCTCATCATCGACCCTGCTCGCATCAAGGGCGACCCACGATACAACCTCGGTCTCCCCGTCACCCAAAAAGGCGAGATCACTAACGCCAACTACCTTTGGCTCCAAATGTTTGCCAGCGCCCTCTCTCCTCAGGGCCGTGCAGGATTTGTCATGGCAAATAGTGCGAGTGATGCCGGCAATGAAGAGAAGAAGATTCGTCAGCAACTCATCGAATCTGGAATTGTTGACGTCATCGTCTCCGTCGGAACCAACATGTTCCTCAACGCAACACTTTCTTGCACCCTCTGGTTCTTTGACAGGCGAAAAGTAGGAACTCCTCGCCAAAACAAGATCCTCTTCATTAACGCCCAAGACCTCTACACCGAAATCGACCGCGCCCACAACACCTGGACCGACGCCCAAATCGCCGAACTCTCCAGTATCGTCCGCCGCTACCGCGAAGAAGACGGCTACGAAACATACGAAGACATCAAAGGTCGCTGCCGCGCCGTCACATTAGATATTGTAAAAGATAATAATTTCTCTCTTAATCCAAGCGGATACATTGCAATAGTAGAGAAAGAGATGGATGACGTTGATTTCGAAGCTCGTATGAAAGAACTCATGAGTGAATTCGCTTCGCTCACTCGCGAAGCGCATGTATTGGAAGGAAAGATTCAGGGGGATTGGAAAAGTATCATGTAAAAATATATTAAATGCAGACGGAAGTCACAGAAAAAATAGAAATATCTGAATCAGTAACAGCTACAACCCGTCGTTCTGATGAAATTAATTTTTGGTTTTTAGTGAAGTTTAGTTTGCATCAGTCAAATATATACGATGACGAAAGAAGAAAAGCTTTTCTAATGAATGCTGTCGTAATGGCATTAAATACGCTCGAATCATTTTTTAATAATATATCTGAGTTTTATTTGGAGCCTGCGGCATATCAGGAGATCGACAAGTTGCAAGCACTAAAGCCAAGATTTGAAAAAGCTGTGAGATTTCTTTCTGGTCATGAAGGCGACGGAGTTCATGGAGATGTGCCAGGGCGTATGATTGGTGTAAAAAAAGTAGATATAATTAGTATTGAAGATTTTTTTCTTACTAAGCAGTGGCAGTCCATATTGAAGCTCCGGGATCTTAGGAAGAAAATTATGCACAGAAAAACTTGCGATAAGATCCATTTTCCCGAAGGAGGGACACCTCCTAATAATCAACCGTCAAACAAGGAGCCAGAGGTTAATCTTTCTGAGTCCGAAAAGCTTATATTAAATTTAGAAGAAGTATTTTACACTCTTCAGTCAATATTTAAGCAGAGTATTGTGGAATATATTCCACAGAGATTTGACTCATTTTTTAGTTTTTTAGAAATCAATAAAGATGTCGGGTCAGACTAGGTCAACTTGGGAGAAAGTGAAATTTAAAAATTTTGTACAACTACAGAGAGGTTTTGACCTGCCCCAACAGGATCGTATATATGGCAAATATCCTATCATTGCTTCAACTTCCATAACTGCATATCATAATTCCTTTAAGGTAAAGGCGCCCTGTGTGACTACTGGAAGGAGCGGTGCTCTTGGGGAGGTTCTATATATCAATCAAGACTGCTGGCCACTCAACACGACCTTATGGGTAAAAGATTTTAAAAGTAATCACCCAAAGTTTGTTTACTATAAGCTTAAAACCCTAGGTTTAGAAAAGTTTAACGCAGGAGCAGGTGTCCCAACGCTAAATAGAAATCATTTAGATGAAATAGATATAACTCTTCCCGATCTCCCAACCCAATCCCGCATCGCCTCTGTACTCTCCGCCTACGACGACCTGATCGAAAACAACGAAAAGCGCATCAAGGTGCTGGAGGAAATGGCGCAGCGGCTCTATACTGAGTGGTTTGTACATTTCCGCTTTCCTGGCCACGAAAAGGTTGAAATGGTCGATAGCGGCACTGAATATGGAATGATTCCGGAGGGGTGGGAGGTGCAGGAGCTTTACAGTCTTATAAGTATTATTTCAGGTTTTTCGTTTAAGAGTTCGACATATCAGGAGGATGGAAAATATAAAATTGTAACTATCAAAAATGTTCAGGATGGGGAATTTATTCTAAATTTTACCTCGTTCATAAATGATCTCCCTACGAATTTGCCGAAACCATGCTTATTAAATCGAGGCGATATTTTGCTTTCGCTAACGGGCAATGTCGGTCGCGTTTGTATTGTGTATGGAAATAATCATCTTTTGAATCAACGTGTGGCTAAATTGGATCCGGTCATTCCTGCTGCTCGAGAGTTTGTTTATTCCATGTTTCGACGACGAGAATTTCAGCAAAAAATGGAATCTATGTCGAATGGGGCAGCTCAGCAGAATTTAAGTCCAATACAGGTGAAAGAGGTAAAAATAATTATTCCTGAATCAAAAATTCTTGCTGAATTTAGTAGTCTCACTGCTGAGTATTTTGATTTGTTGGTTTTTCTGCAAGAGAGAAATTTAACATTGTCTAATGTGCGAGACCTTTTAATTTCTCAGCTAGTCACTGGGGTTAGAGCATTAAAATAATATTTATGAAAAATATTCAAATACCAAATACTGGTGATGGCTCGCAGATTAATCTAGGGGTAGAGAAAAGTATGATAATCATTGGATCCAATGGGGCTGGTAAATCGCGCTTGGGGTCTAAAATTGAGCAACTTAATGCCTCATCAAAAAGAATATCATCACAACGATACTTGCAGCTGAATGAAATTGTTCAGAAACAGGATTATGAGACCGCAGTTAGCACACTTAATAACAACTATAAGAATCAGCCTTCCATTCAGCCCCAAAATGATTACCAGCAGGTTCTAATTTCATTATTTGCGCAGGAATCACGAAGAAATGAGGACGGTATTAAGGCAATCCAGGCAGGTACTGTAGTTAATCAAGAAAATTTACCTTTATCAATTAAAGAAAAGGTTCTTGATGTGTGGAATTTCATTTTTCCGTACCGGCCTCTTAAGCTTGATAGAGATAGAGTTCGCGTTACTGATGATTCATCTGAGTTTTCCGCAATTGAGATGAGCGATGGCGAAAAAGTTGGCCTATACTTAATTTCCCAGATATTACTAGCAGCAGATAGTTCTATTTTGATTATTGATGAGCCCGAGCTACATTTACATAAAGCGTTGATGGTTCGACTGTGGAACAAATTGGAAGAATCGAGAAGTGATTGTATTTTTATTTATATTACTCATGATTTGGATTTTGCCGTTACTAAATCGTCAAGCAAACTTCTTTGGATAAAAAATTATAAGAATAATATTTGGAATTGGATTGAGCTTGATTCCAATAAGGTTATACCTGAAAATCTTTTTCTCGAAATCCTTGGCAGTAGAAAGCCAATTTTATTTGTAGAAGGAGATCGAGGTTCTCTTGATATCCAGATATATCAAGCGTATTACGAAAATTTTACAGTGATTCCTTGTGGTTCCTGCGAAAAAGTCATAGAGGCAGTAAAAGGACTTAAGGCGCATCCTCATCTTCATGATAAGAATGTTTATGGGCTTATTGATAAAGATTTTCGTACTAATGAGCAGCTAGCTTCGCTGAAAGCCGATGGAGTATTTTGTATTGACTTGAATGAAGTTGAAAATTTATTTCTTGTTCCCGAGGTAATTGAAATTACTTGTACTCATTTGGGAAAGATTGATAAAAAGGAAGAAATTATTGCAGAGATTAGGAAAATTTATACTAGGGATAAGGAAAAGGTGGCTTTTACTGCTTCAAAAAATCGAATGCACCGACATTTAGGTGAAAAATTTGGTACGGTAAAGAGTAACGATGATTATGATAATTTTAAGAAAGATATTTTTTCTGAGCTAGATCAGCTAGTAACGATAGTTCTTCCAGACATTGACGCTGAATTAGTTGAAATATTAAGAGCTTACCCACATAAGGGCCTTGTTTATGAGATACAGGGAAAACTCGAGTTTTCAAAGAATGGATACAAAAATTTAGTGCTTAGCTTTTTGTTATCCGAAAAGAGAAAAGAGCTGATCGAAATTTTCAAACTTTATTTACCTGAAATTCCATGAACCCCTTCACCGAAGATCAACTCGTCGAACAAACTGTTATAGACCTCATTAAAAAGGCCTGGAATGACCCTAGCTGTCATATTAATGCCTATACCGATGCTGATGACGCAAAATTAGGCAGAAATAATAGAGGCGAAGTGGTGCTGAAGAAGTTTCTACGAGAAGCAGTGGAGAGGATTAGTCCAGGGTTATTGGATGATGCGTACAATCAGGGAGTGGCGGAGGTGATGAGAGATAGGTCGCATTTGAGTTTGGTGAGGGCGAATTTCGAGATATATAAGTTGTTGAAGGATGGGATGGATGTGCACTATACGGATGAAGATGGAGAGAAGATTACGCAGCGAGTGAAGTTTTTTGATTTTGATAATCCACAGAATAATCACTTCTTGTGTGTGACGCAACTGTGGGTGGTGGGGGAGATGTATACGAGGAGGCCGGATGTGGTGCTGTTTGTGAATGGGATTCCGTTGATGTTGCTGGAGTTGAAGGCGTCGCATAAGAGCTTGGTGGATGCTTGGAAGGATAATATTCGAGATTACAAAGACACGATTCCGAAGCTCTTTTGGTACAATATGGGAATTATTATTTCTAATGGGACGGATAGTCGATTTGGGTCGATGACGTCGCCGTTTGAGTATTTCAATGACTGGAAGAAGGTGGCAAGTGAGGATGAAGAGCCGAGGACGGATCTGGGTGGGATGATTCTGGGTGTGTGTGATCGGGGACGTATGCTGGATATTTTTGAGAACTTCGTATTGTTTGATGAGTCGAAGGCAGAGGTGAAGAAAATTGTGCCAAGGTACTTCCAGTATTATGGCGTTAATAAGGCGTTTCAGAATGTTTTGGACCGCAAGGAGAATAAGGGTCGACTGGGAGTTTTCTGGCATACACAGGGATCCGGGAAATCGTATTCGATGGTGTATTTGTCGCAGAAGGTTTTGCGGAAGGTTCCGGGGAATTTTACGTTTGTGATTGTTACGGATCGAGTGCAGCTAGACGATCAGGCCTATGACAATTTTGCCTATGTGGGTGCGGTGTATGGCGAAGAGGTACAGGCTGATAGTGTGAAGAATTTGAAGATATTGCTGGCGCAGGATCATCGACAGATTTTTACCACCATTCAGAAATTTCAGGATATCGAGGGAGCGATTTCGGAGCGGGACGACATTATTGTCATGACGGATGAAGCGCATCGTACTCAATATGATCGTATGGCACAGAATATGAGAAAAGCGCTTCCTAATGCGTCATTTATTGGTTTTACCGGAACGCCACTGATGAGCGAAGGAGAGGGGAAGACTCGAGATACGTTCGGTGAGTATGTGTCGGTGTATAATTTCGGTCAGTCGGTTAAGGATGGAGCGACCGTGCCGTTGTATTATGAAAATCGCGTTCCAAGACTGAAAAACGTGAATGTAAATCTGGAGCAAGAAATCGAGAAGGTGATGGATTTTTATGATTTGAATGATGAGGAAGAGGAGAAGTTGGAGAGCGAGTTCTCGACGTTTTATCAGCTAGTGACTCGTGAAGATCGTTTGAATGCGATTGCTAGGGATATCGTGGAGCACTTCGTCGGACGTGGATACGACGGCAAGGCGATGGTAGTTTCTGTCGATAAGAAAACGGCGGTGCGTATGTACGTGAAGGTTCGAGCCGAGTGGGATCGATATATTGCGAAGTTGAGGATGGATTTGTCGCGAGCCGTGGATGAGCGGGAACATGCGAAGATTTCTGAAGAGTTGCGATTGCACGAAAATGTGGATATGGCAGTCGTAGTGAGCCAGAGCCAGAATGAGATTGCTGATCTGGAGCCATTTGATATTGATATGCGGCCGATTCGTAAGCGGATTAACGAGGGAATCAACGGTGTCGCACTTGAGGATGTTTTTAAAAAGGAGAATTCTGATTTGAAGATCGTGTTTGTCTGCGCCATGTGGCTTACGGGATTTGACGTGCCGAACTTGTCGACTTTGTATCTCGATAAGCCTTTGAAAAATCATACGCTCATGCAGACGATTGCCCGTGCAAACCGAGTCGCCGAAGGTAAGAAAAATGGCTTAATTGTCGACTATATTGGTGTATTCAAGAATATCGAGCGCGCACTGGCGCAGTATGCAGCGAGTGGTGTAGATGACGATGATATTATTCAGGATAAGGATGAGCTCGTGAGTGAATTAGAGGCTATGCTTGCTCAGGTGAATGAATTTTTGACTGGGCATGGCGTAGATATTGCGAAGTTGGTTCAGGCTCCGAGTCAGGAGAGATTGATTTTGATTGAGCGCTATGCGAATTTTCTTCTGAGCTCTATTAAGACGAAGAAGGCCTTCTTGAATATGGCGGTCGATCTCCAGAGTGCGTATCGATCAGTTTTGCCAGATCCTCGTGCTGAAGATTTCTATCTGCGAGTGACGGCTATTCGCGTTCTTGCCTCACGTGTGCGAGATGTCGGTACTGGGAATATTGACGTTACCCACGTCCAGAAAGATCTGGAAGATTTACTTGATAAGTCAATTCAGACGGGAGAATACGCCATACCTCAGCATAAAAAAGTGAAGGATTTGAGCGCACTTGATGCCGATGCCTTGCATACATTTTTCTCAGACCTTGAGAATAAAAATTTACAGACTACTGCGATGACTGCTGAACTCGAACAAAAAATTACCGAGATGGTTCGACGGAATAGAAGCCGCGCGAAATTCATGGATCGTCTTCAGCGCATTTTGCAGACCTATAATAGCGGAGCGCATGATATTGATCAGCTTTTTGATGATTTGATTGATTTGGCGAAGAGCTTGAATGAAGAGGAGCAGCGATCGGTGAAGGAAGGGCTCAATGAAGAGGAGCTAGCGATTTTTGATTTATTATTGAAGGATGGGCTAAACCCTAATGAAGTTGAGAAAGTGCGTACAGTATCGCGTGAATTGCTCGAAAAATTAAAGTTCGAAAAATTGGTACTCGATTGGAGAGAAAAGGAACCAACACGTGCCGGTGTAAAAACTACAATTCTAGATGTTCTATATCCTAAATTACCCGATCCAACTTATACCGAAGCCGATTGTCAGGAAAAGGGATTAGAAGTGTACAACTTCGTATTCGAGCATTATATCGATGCAGAGCATTTTGTGGGAGCTTAGGTTAAACATTTCCCAGCAGCCCCTCCTCAAACTCCTTAATTCCCTCCAAACTCTTCTCGTACTCGCTCACATCCGGAAAATCCAATCCAGTAATCTTGTTGTACACCGCTACAATCAGCTTCTTCATCCTCTCGGTCTCTTCTTGAGTAATGTCCACAGGAAGAATGGTTATCTTTCCATCCACCGGGACGAGGAACTCGAGGAAGCCTTGTTGTACGGTATATTTTGCCTTTAAGTCGCGCGCGTTTTCGACGAGGATTTTGTAGAAGACGAGTTGGTTGCGGTAGTTCCAGGCTTTGATTTTTTCGTGGTCGGAGCCATGTTCCAGATCCTTGAGAGGCTTGCCGGTTTTGTAGTCGTAGACGAGGATTTCTCGTTTCTCTTCGTCGTAACTCATCTTGTCGATTTTTCCTGTGAGTTCGGCATTTTCGATCACAACGCCTTGGCCACGGAAATCGTATTCGGACTGGTCTTCGGGATTGAAGTAACTCTTTCGTTCGTTGTAATACACGCTTAAGTGATCTCGTCCCTTCTCGAGGGAGTCGCTGAAGTCTTTCTTGTTAAGTCGCTGCTGTTTAAGTTCGTACTCAAATGCCTTGAGGAGGAAGTCGAGGGACGGGAGAGTTTTTGTCATCTTGTGCTCATTGGAGAACATGTTCAGCGCGTGATGCATCGCGCTTCCATAGATACTCGGTAAGGTTTGGCGCTGTGGGAAGCGCAAAAGATTCTGCTCGAGGAAGGTCTGAGGGCCGCCCTTGGTGATATCGAGGAAGTTATTCAGGTGAGTGACACTGAGTTTGTAATCTTTGAGAAGCCCCTTCAGGATATCCTGCTCTTCGATGTTAGCTACCTCATGCTTTTCTATTTTTAACTGCAATAGAAGAAGTTTTTCTAATCCTTTTCCCTGAGCAAAACTAGCGTTCATCTGCTCAATCAATGTTGAATCGAGATCTTCCTTCTCTTTCTTTTCAATTTCGGAGTCTTCCAGAAAGCGCAGCCTGATCTGTTCTTTTCCCTTCTCGTTATACTGATGTCGGGTAAGATATAAATTTCTCTTGGCACGAGTAAGCGCGACATAAAATAATCGCAACTTGTCATCGGCGGTCTCGGACTCTGTGGCGAGAGGAATGTTAGAGGGGAACGTGAGCTTGTCGGCGGAGTAGCCTCTGGTCCACTCGGCGTCATGGCAGTGGAGGAGGAATACATGTTCAAATTCCAAACCCTTAGCGCCGTGTGCGGTCATGAGGTTCACGGCCTTTTCTTCGTTATTAAAGGCATTTTTGTAGTGCATCTCGATCTTATGCTTCTCGTGGAGCTCAACGAGTTCTACGACGTCTGAGACGGTCTTGGCACCGGTTCCCTTGTACGAACGCACCTGTTCAATCAATGCCTGCAGAGCTTGCAAAAGATTGAGATAGGTTAATTTTTCATGTTCAAATTTGGATGCGTTGAAGTAATAGGCCTTATATGGGCTCTGGAAAGCCGTTTCATCTTCATCAACACCAGTAATCATATCGATAATTTCTTCTGCCGTTTTTTCCTTCGCATCGATGCCGAGGTGAATGAGGAAGGTGGCAATCTGCTTGAGCTGCTCATTGTCACTTTCCAGCATGGCCTTGAGCCAGAGTTTTTTCTCCTTGAATGCGACAGTGGAAATGTTCCAAATCGCAATTCGGTCCACGCCCCAAAATGGAAAACTTAAAATCTCCGGCAAATATTCATCCGCCTCGCTCTGATTCTTTGTGGCTATGGTATTCACAAATTTGAGTATTGTAAGAAGCTCTTTGATATGTTTTTGCTCGAGGAGATCCTGCTTTCTCTCATAGGAAACCGGTATGCCGAAGTAGTCGAGGACTTTTGCGGCACGTTCGAGAGTCTCATGTTTACGCGCGATTACGGCAATAGCCGAAGGAGAAATATTCTCCTCAGAAAGTTTTTTCTGAATGATTTCTGACACCCAGACCATCTCCTCCAAACTGGTAGAAAATTCTTTCTCTATAATTTCTCCCGTAGTAAGAGTTGTGTTGGCCGAGTAGAGTTCTTTTTTGATCAAGTCAGGAAGTTGATTTTCCAATCGCTCCTCGCCCTTCAGAATAACTTGTCTCACAAAGTCTAATATTGGCTGCGTAGAGCGATAATTTTGCTGAAGGATAATCACAGCTGGATCTCGATACTTCTTATGGAACTCCATCAAGTTCGCCATATTCGCTCCCTGGAACTTGTAAATCGCCTGATCATCATCGCCAACCGCCAAAATATTTGGCCTTCCTTCGTGGACATCATTATCAAGAAGTTGATCCAAAAGTCGCATCTGTACCCCATTCGTATCCTGGAACTCATCAACGAGAACATAGAGATATCGCTCCTGCAGGTTGTATTTGAGCTCGGGATATTTGGTAAATGCATTCACGGTATCCAGTAGCATATCTTCATAATCAAAAAATCCTTCCTTGTGCAATTGCTTCTGATACTGCGCATATACATCGCAGAGCTCGAGGTGTTTTTCGATTCTCTCGAGATCTTTGAATGTGTTTATTTTATCATTATTCTTTTTTGTATACTCATTTTTCCATGCCGTAATGGGCTTAGTGCTAGGCTTTTCTTCGGCCATGGCCTCTTCATATGCTTCTTCTAATTTTCCAATGAGGGTTTCTTGTATATTCGAGTAGGGGAGTTGCGTAGTTCTCGGCTGGTAGGCGATATTTTTGAGATTCCCAATAAGTTCAGGAATCTGCTCAATCGTTTTCGCTCCTATGGTTTTCTGGAAAACCGGCTCAAGAAGGGCGTTCGCCTGCTCAAGAAAGCTTCTATTTTCTTCCAGAATTTCTTTGAAATCCTCAGGACTCAATCCACCCTTTTTGAGCTCACCAATCTTACTAATAATATCTTTCAGGTATGTATAGCCCTGTTCCGGATGATAGGAGCGCAGCGAACAGTCGTACTTTAGATGTTCCAGGATATCTTCCAAAATAGCATACCGCATTAGGTCGTCAGCCGGATTGTATCGAGCCCCTTGATAGAAATATTCAGGATTCTTGTTAATTATCTCCGTTCCAAAACCATGGAACGTATGAACCGCAACCTTATAGGCATCTAGCCCCAGGAGTCCCGTAAGCCTTTTTCGCATATTTACCGCTCCCGCCTCAGTATAAGTGAGACAGAGAATAGAAGAAGGCGGGGTATCCGTCAGTCGCAAAATATTAGCGACTCTTAAGCCCAAGAGCTCAGTCTTTCCCGACCCAGGTCCCGCAATGACCATTACCGGGCCTTCGATCGTATCGACAGCTTTTTTTTGCTCAGGATTGAGGCTTTCGTACCGTTTCTGAAAGTGGTCGTCGAGAATCATAGTATCGCCACTATATCATATATTTTCCCGATTTTTGAGCTCAAAACTATGTCAGAAAAATGTAATATTTTTGTTATGTTTTATTCAAAGATTTGTAATCTCGGACTGCTATCATGCAAAAACTACCCCTAATCAACTAGCCGTGGAAAAACGATTTCCTGATTGGATAGATATGAAGAAAAATCTTCATGAAAAACCTACAGCGCCGCCAAAAGTTAATGAAGGCGATATTTGGTAGGCTTGATAAGCCAAATCTTGAAATAATTAAGCTAAGATTCGGTAAATTATATCTCTAGCCACACAAAAATTTTCCCTGCCTTCGTGAGAGGGCAGGGTCGCGAGTAACCTCGAAAAGTAAACCTATTGTATCAAATATATCCAAATTTTTCAATAAAAAGTTCCCCTACACACCGTGCGCACAGTGACCATGTAGGGGCCGCGGGAAATCCCGAAAGTGTTCACATTATACCAAATACATACATCGTCTTCAAACAAATTCGCCCTTCTTCGCTACCTTCTTTCGTGGCTTCTGATGGGTTGACGACAGCTTCATGTCAAAGCTATTATCTATGCTGGACCGTCTCTGGACAGAAAACTTGATAAAAAAGAGAAATTATAGTATAATATAAGAAATAATAAAAATTAACACAATCAAACTATGAAGCCACATGAAGAAATACTCGGCCATGAAGAAAGGCTGGAAAAAACAGCAAAGAAAGAAAAAAATAACACCATATCATTAGCAACAAAAGGTGTAAGAAGTAAACTTGGAAAGTGGATCGGTGGACTTGCCTTAGGCTCATTTATAGCCGGAGCAGGAGTAGGGTTAGCTAAAAAAGAAACAATGCCTGAAAATGGTAAATATCTCGAAGTTAGAGAATCTCATGATGGACTCAGGGCGGTAAAAGGGAAGAATGGCCTATGGGGATTTATCGATAGAAAAGGTGAAGAAGTAACTGAACCTCAATTTCTCAAGGTAGAGGATTTTAAAGATGACGGGAGTGCTGATGTAGTAAAGGTTGATGGAAGTAAAGAAACTATGATGCATGTACAAGTAGTAGAAGATAAGTAGTACTCCTAAAACCGAGGCGCAGAGCAAGATAGAATTCCTCTAGCAAAAAGGACCCCATCTCTGGAGTCCTTTTCAAATCGCGTATTAGTTTCTCACTATGCAGCAGCCTCTTCGCTCTTCTTTGTAGCCTTCTTTCGTGGCTTCTTGACCTCACCTTCTTCGCTCTCAGTCATACCTTCTGGTGGGTTGTCGACGGCCTTGATAGAAAGTCCGATTCGTCGCTCGTCAGGTTCGATAGCGATGACACGAGCCTTTACTCGTTCACCAACTTTCAAGACCTCACCTGGCTCAGAAATCTGCTTGTCAGTAATTTCAGTAACGTGGATCAAACCATTGATCTCACCTTCGAGCGCGAGGAACGCACCAAATGGAGTGATTCGGTTGATCTCACCTTCGACAACAGATCCAACCTTATACTTAGCAGCAACTTCTAACCAAGGGTCAGTAGTCAAACGCTTCATAGAAAGTGAAATCTTGTCTCCTTCAACACCAATAACCATAACCTCAACTGGATCGCCGAGACGACCGTAGTCAGCTGGATTTGAAACGTGACCCCATGCAATCTCAGAGATGTGAACGAGACCCTCGAGACCGTCAAAGGCGACGAAGATACCGAACTTAACGAGACCACTGATCTTGCCCTTAACGACAGATCCTGGCTTGAGATCAACCAAACTCTTCTTTCGCTCTTCATCGAAGGCAGCCTTCTCAGAAAGAATCAACTTACCATTTTCTTTGTCGATAGAAATAATCTTCACTGCAAACTCAATTCCAACGAGAGACTGAAGTCTCTGGAGAATAAGTCCTGGATCGGCACCATCAACACGTGGATAGTGTAACGGAGCGAGTTGTGATACTGGGATGAATCCCTTGATACCATCGAGCTCGAGAAGAAGACCACCCTTGTTTGCCTCGCTGGCAACAACCTTGATGACCTTTCCTGTTTCGTAAGCCTCGATAAACTGAACCCATCGTCGTTCCTGGCTCGCCTTTCGGAGAGAGAGGAGAACGAGTCCATCTTCATTTTCATCTTCGATAACGTATGCAGAAATCGGATCGCCTTCCTTGAGACCCTTGAGGGTGTTAAGGCTATCGTGAAGTTCACGACCTGTGACGAGACCGGTAGCAATACCACCGAAATCAACGAGAATTGCACCCTTGCTCACGAGAGCAACGGTTCCTTCGACAAGCATACCTGGTTTGAATTCCAGGACAGCAAACGAAGCACTTCCAAGAAGTTGGTCCATGACCACAGACTCCTTTTTCATAGCTTTTTGTGCCATATAAAAAAATGCGATAATACATGTTAGAAAAATATAAGAGAGCGATTGATTACGCCACTTTCGGCTTTGGGGCTGTATTATCTGTTGGACCTCCAAAACGAAAGCAGGGCGATTTTACGGCCCTGCTTCATATTAGTCAAGCGGATTTGGCTTCAAGATTACAGTTTTGTGATCTCGGAAGTCTTCTTTGTTTTAGCTTTGGTTACCGTTTTTGCCTTTCGAGT
>Ga0172380_10004453_pt1 | contig 17968 bp, 16 predicted proteins | sample Leawe162metaG_FD_119747 | JGI IMG/M metagenome (GOLD analysis project Ga0172380, IMG submission 119747) | Leachate microbial communities from a municipal landfill in Southern Ontario, Canada - Leachate well 162 metaG | ecosystem: Engineered > Solid waste > Landfill > Unclassified | place... | reverse complement strand
CCGTCCCCCACTCGTTAATTACATACAAATACAATAACGTGCTATTCGTTTTCCACGAATTTAACGCATCGAGCAATTTCGTGTATTTATCATACGAATCAATAATGGCCTCTTTGATTGCCCACGCTTCCGCAGCAAATTTGCCTTCAATTATCTTAACCGTGCCGTCCATCGCTTCAATTTGACTTAGGCCCTTCATTAACGCAGCTTTCGCTTGTTTCGATGTTTTTATTCCCCATGCATATCCCGAATCGGTCGTTACTAAATTCGCGTAGGTCGCATCTGCCAGAATCACCATCGAGTTCACATCGCCATCAATCCATGTCCGCGCCATGTTTAATCACTCTTCCCTATTTTCATTTTTTCAGTTGTTTCTAATTGTGTTCCTTGAAATTCCGCCTTTTTTCCAAAGGGGTTAATCTCATTTGCGATACCATATAACACCGCTCCCGCCACTTTAGCATAATCGGCACTTGCAAAGGCGACTACGGATTGTTTGACAAATTCTTTACCCACATCCGTAAACGATACATTTAAAAAGGCAGCAACAGTTCGAACAATAAATTGTCTCGCAATATCCGTAAATTGTACATCCGCAAAGGATAAAACAGTTGAATTAATGAATTGTCGTGCAATATCGGTAAAAGATGTAGTTGTAAAACCATCTACTAGCCCATTTGCTAATTTTAATGCAACTTTACTCCCAATTTCAATAAAACTGACATTTTCCATATCTGTCGTAAATTTAGCAATAATGCCTTTAATCAATTCAAAAAAATTATAGCCCGTAAACATGTCGTAAAAACCTTGTAAAAAACCAGTGGCTGCCGTTTTCCAATTTTCGGGGATATCCTTAATCCACAAATAAATATCGGCCAAAATCTGATAAAACATCTTGGTTTGAAGATTAAGGTTAGTCATAACACCAACAATTTCGGTAATTTTCCCCCCAAATCGAATAATATCCGAAATTACGGTCGCAAGAGCCGTTATCGCAATTTTTGACATCGGTTTATTCAATTCGATAAAAATATTCGTAATTGAATCCGCCATCGCAGCCGAAGTTTGTGATTGTAATTGTGCGACAATATATTCGACCGCGGTTAATGCGGGTGTTCCAAGTATGCTGGTAATCCCGCTGATAATTCGGTCGATTGGTTCGCTCTTTCGGGCAAAATCAACAAGCGAATTAACAAATGTCGAAGCAGCGGTGATACCTTTAATCACTTTATTATTCTTAAAATTCTTGAGAAATCCATCCATTGCTTTTTGCGATTTGACTAAAACCCCGTTATCGACCACCATATTCACACAACACCCCTATACTCCCGCTTCGTAGCGTAGATAATCAATATCGTTCATTTCAGTGATGGTAAATGTGCCCGCTTCATGCGGGCTCATGCTAAATTCATGCGATTCAATCAAATTCCCATCCACCCACTCGGGATCTTCGGCCATTTCTTGAAATGCAGTCGTAAAGGCCAATTCCAGATAATCTGAGAGAGTATTTCGGGCGTTCTTTAATGTAATCGCTTTTACGAGCGCCGTATGCGGATCGTCTTGCGAACCATCATAAGAATCAGTTTCCCACGCTTCCCATGTAATTTTAAGCGATGGTTCTACTTCTGTGGGTGATTTGGCATAATAGGGATAATAAGAATTACCCCCTTTCGATAACCGTTTATCCGTTTTGAATGTAAACGTATAGCCCTTTGCCATTCCATATACAACTGCTGAATTCTTTGTCCATGTGAGCGCTGCATCCGCAAAATTCGCATAATCGACCGCGGGATACACGGGTTTGTAGGTCGCAGCGGGTGCGAGTACCGTTCCCGTGACAATTCGAGCGCCCAACACCGTCCACGTGCCTTCACACGCATTACTTTCCGCATCGGCCGTTTCTTCGTAATGAGTGACAATACACCCCGTAATCAATTCATACACAGATTCCACTCCGCCAGATTTATCATTGGGGAGATAATGAAGTAATTGAAACGATTTTGGGGGATTGACATGCGTTGCGGTGTTGATAAATACATGTTTGTGTTTCGTGATTGTAAACGTTTTGGTATTCGCACCAGCGGGAAAAACGGGTGAAACAGTCGCATCAACATAAGTTCCCGAGCTAACATCATTATCAGTAATTGTATATTCAGTTGTTGATCCATCGAGTGTTCCAATAAGTCCAATCATTGAATCGACAGCAATTGTGCGTGTGGTGGTAAATCGAATGGATGCTGTTGTTTCACCACTAAAAACAACGGAAGCTCGATAATTGCCATCAGTCGTACAAGCATCTGTGAGGTAGTATAACCAGCTTCGGTTTAACACGGGGCCAGAAAAGGTCAATTCAATTGCATTATAGCCCACTTTTGAAATGTATTTTTTATATTTAGATCCCGAATAATGTTTCTCAAACAGCTTTAATTGTCGTTTCATTACGGGATTTCCCGCATGAAGGAGAATCGGTGTTGGATAGAAAGTATCCGTGGCCCCATTGGTCGTATCTGAATCCCGATATGCGGTTTCGGGGCCTTTCCAGAACCATTCGTCTTCTGTGATTTTGTAAGGAACAAAACTCATTGTTTTTCGACCTCGATTTTGCTTTTCTTATCATTATTTTGCAAGATTTCCAAGACTTTGATGAAATATTGCTCCGCTTCTTCCGTCGTGTAAACAGAAGATTCACCCAAAAGCGGTTTTCCATTAATTTCCCCGATTTTAACTTTAATATAATATTGTTTACTCATGATAATTTCCTCCCGTTGCGGGTATCGTATGTATTGAATTGAGTTGTATTGCGATTCCGAATTCGGCGTAAAGATTTTTCGTGTCCCCGTGTTAATTCCGGGGAAATGGTATAAAAGGCACTAATCGCCCCCGAATCGGCTTCATATAATTTTAATGCGATAATCGTCTTGATTTGCATAGCTATCATGTCAACTTGAATCCCTTTCAACACGAGCAAATCAATGGCGTTCGTTAACTTCGTATCATTATTTAAAAAAAGATGGATTTCTCCATATCCCCGAGCTAAACCTTCTTCGATGGCGGTATCATCTAAACGAAACGAGCCCGACACCCCAAGATTCGCATTATTGAACCAACTTCGCACTTGTGCATACGTTGCGTAATAATCGCCATCGGTCATTGAAAATCATTACTCCGTTTTGATTAAACTCTTTTTTTTCTTCGGATTTTTATCCGCTGTTTCGGCCACATCGGCGGGTTTGACATTCACATTCACGACGGGTTTCGGTTCGGCTTCTTTGATGTAATGGTTGACCGCAATCGAAATCATGTTAATCCATTTTTGTTCTTCGGGAATTAAGGCCCGAATTTTCGCAAAATAGGTTTCAATATCACGTAAAAAGGGGATATTTTTGTCCTTAATGGCTCGTTCGATTTTGTCCTTCATCTGTTTGACCTTTGCGACATTATCCTTATTGGCGAGTAATTTTTGAGCATATTCGTAGATTGCTTTCGCATCATCATGATCTCTTTGTAGATCATTCATCCGTTTCACCGCATCATCGAATTGCATTTTATGGATGCGTTGGAGTTCGACAATGCTCGCTTTAGATTGATGGAGTCTGTTGTTGGAGCGATCTAAATCGGTTTTCAATTTCCCCATTCGTACAACAAAATCCGACATTTTCCCATCTCGAATACAATTTTCGAGGTATTCTTTGCTTGGATTTGCCATATTCATCACCTATTTTGAAAAAAATTATGATCGCGTGTCTATTCCCCGCGATGCATCCGTTTTACGATAAATTGAAACTAAGATTTTAGTCCAAAAGCTTTCCGCACCACCGATATATGTCTCAGAAAAGGTCAACTTTGCACCCGAATCCGCTTCATGAGGAACGGGTTCAATTTGTACCACTCCTGCACCCCCATTTTCGGCCTTCCACATGTCGTATGAATAATCAGGATCGGTTTCGCCGTCGAATCCCGTTCTCGCAGCTTTAATTTGACACGACCGGGTTGCTCCGCCTTCCGTAGTTACCACCAGATCCACGTTTTCGATGGTTAAAACATCCCCGTCTTCCAAAAACAGAGCCATTCCGTCGGATTCATTTACGGCTGCTGCAATTGTGAGATAAACCGCACCCGCAACCGCACCTTCGAAAGCCGTCCATCCCGTTAAACTTGCAAAGAGATCGGTCCCCGTAGTTCCCGCTGCTAAAGCAATCGCAGAACTGGCGGATGCAGCTCCCGATGTACATCGCAATTTATCATCCACAATCGAAAATACCGCATCTTTTGACCCAGCGACTAATTTCGCATTCATTAATGTAATAACGTTCCCATAGGTTAAATCGGTGGTTGTATCGGTCGAAATATAATATTCGGTTGAACCCGCTCCGTCAACGTTCACTTTGAAATAGAAATTTAACGTGGTCGTTAATCCCGTGAGAGAATCAGCGGTTTTTCCAGTCAAACCAAACTCTTGATACCCGATTCCTTGAGCTGCTTCCATTGCTGAGAAATCTGTGAGGGATGCTAAGAAATCGGTTCCACTTGTCCCAGCCACAATATCAATCGTGGATGTACTGGCGGTTGTATCGGAAGTACATCGTAAATCCCCGTCTTCGATAGTCCAAGTCGCTCCCGTTGTCGCCGCATTGAGTAAAACTAAAACCTCGGTAAAGTTCTCGTTATCTGGGTCAACAACAATAGATTTTTCAGATGATCCGCCTCCGTCTACATTAATTTTGAAATAATAAGTGTGTTCGGCATCCAATCCGGTAAGTGTACTACCCGCTTTACCCGATAAGCCTAATTCCTGATACCCAGTTCCCCCAGCGGTTTCTAATGCGGCAAATCCCGTTAAGCTTGCAAAGAAATTCGTTCCACTCGTTCCCGCAGCCATTGCAATTGTCGAGGTACTCGCTGTAGTATCAGAAGTACACCGCAAATCCCCGGATGATAAACTCCACGTAGCGCCAGCGGTTGTTGCGTTAAGGAGCACTAAGACTTCTGTAAATTGAGTATTATCAGGATCAACTACAAAATTCTCTTCGGTTTGTCCCCCGCCGTCGATATTAATTTTAAAATAATAGGTCGTTTCTGCGAGTAAACCCGTCGCATCTCCGCCCGCTTTGCCTACAAGCCCAAGTTCTTGATAACCAATCCCCCCGGCCGTATCAAAATCAACAAAACCAGTTAGGGATGCAAAGAGATCTGTTCCTGAAGTTCCTGCGGATAACGAAACGGTGGATGTTCCGAGCACGGTATCACTCGTACATCGCAAATCACCAGTGGTTAACCCCCAAGTACACACACCCGTTGTTTCGGTGTTCAGAAGAGCAACTACATGCGTATAATCTTCGTTATCGGGATCGACCGTAATCGAATATTCAGTAATCCCCCCACCGTCAATATCCGCATTGAAATAATACACGGCTTCTGCGAGTAATCCCGTAGCATCACCACCCGCTAATCCCGCTAATCCAAGCTCTTGATACCCCGTGCCTTGAGCGGTTTCAACCGCGACAAATCCCGTTAATGTGGCGAAAAAGTCCGTTCCCGTAGTCCCCGCGGAAAGCGAAATAGATGCATCTGATGTTAAATCATCACTCGTACATCGGAGATCTCCCCCCGAAAGGCTCCAAGTGGCGCCAGTAGTCTCAGCATTTAATAAAACAATAACTGCGGCGAATTTGGTATCATCTACACCCCCACCCGTTGTAATATCGTATTCTACAACACCAGCACCATCTAAATCCAATTTGAGATAATATTGTGTGGTGGCCGATAATCCCGTTTCGGTCGCATCTACTTTTCCAGATAACCCGCACTCTTGATAACCAGAACCTACGGCCGTATCGGGGGTTGATGTTAAGGATAATAATAAATCAGTCCCCGAAGTTCCCGCTGTAATCGAAATAGATGCAGTATCTAAGGTCGAATCACTCGTACATCGCACATCACCACCTTCTATGCTCCAAGTGGCGCCAGTAGTCTCAGCATTTAACAGAACTAACAAAGCGGTGTATGTGGTCGCTGTTGTAGATGTCGTAATATGGTGTTCAACAATTCCCGCGCCATTTAAGTTTAATTTGAAATAGTAATCATGAGTTCCTTGTAATCCCGAAGCCGTCGCACCAGTTTTTCCCGATAACCCGCATTCTTGGAATCCCGAACCGACGGCCGTTTCGACCGCACATCCCGTAATAGATGCAAGTAAATCAGTCCCTGAAGTCCCTGCGGTTAATGCGATTGCAGATGTATCTAAAAGAGAATCGCTAGTACATCTAACGTCTCCCCCTTCAATAGTCCAAGTTGCACCCGGGGTTTCTACATTCAATAATGCGAGTAATTGTGTGAAAGTGGTGGCCGTGGTCGTGGTGGTAATATTATATTCGACAACACCCGCACCGTTTAAATCTAATTTAAAATAATAGGCGTGAGCACCGACCAAACCCGTTTCAGTAGTTCCCGTTTTTCCCGAAAGACCACACTCTTGATAACCACTCCCAACGGCTGTTTCGGGTGTACTCGATAATTCCGTGAGTAAATCCGTTCCACTGGTTCCCGCGGTAATTGCAACCGCAGCGGTATCTAATGCAGAATTTGAAGTACATCGCACATCCCCGCTCTGAATTGACCAAGTGGCCCCGGTCGTTGCTGCATTAAGCAAAGCGAGTAATTGGGTATAAGTGGTTGTGGTCGTTGTCGTATCTACATGATATTCAACCGCAGCGGCTCCATTTAATGCTAATTTGAAATAATAGGCGTGAATTCCTTGTAATCCCGAAGCCGTCGCACCAGTTTTTCCCGTGAGTCCGCATTCCTGATAGCCAGAACCGACAGCTGTTTGAATACTTGCACCCGTTATGGATGCGATTAAATCCGTGCCCGAAGATCCCGCAGTCATATCAATTGCAGCGGCATCCGTGGTCGCATCACTGGTACATCGCAAATCTCCGCCAACTATCGAAAAGGTCGCCCCAGTTATCGCCGCATTAAGTAATGCAATCAATGCACTAAATTTCGTGGTGGCTGTGGTCGTTGTAATCGAATATTCGGTCGCACCGCCCCCATCGATATCAATTGTAATATAATAAACATGAGTTGCCACGAGTCCCGTATCAGTATCCTCTGTGATCGGGGTTGGTGTGGCTAATTGTTGATACCCTCTTCCCGCGAGCGTGATGTCTCCAGCCGCATCGCCCTCGGCCCCCCAAGAAGCCGCATACATATGCATAAGTCTCTTAGGATATTCATCAAAATCAGTAACCGTAGCTCCGCCTGTTGCGATGGTCTCGATTGCGTAATTTCCATCTACATCTAATGTCAAAGCTTTTACAGATCTAACACCCGCTCCCGCAGCGGTATCTTTTGCATCAGATGATACAAGTCCTAACGGTTTATGTGCAGAAGATCCATCGAACACCGCATTGGGTGCGGATATTTCTGCAAGTCCATTTGAAGCAGCGGCAGCATATTCGAGTTCGACCATTCGGAGAGAATTGACATATCCATGTCCTTTTCGCACGAGCTCTTGATATCGTGCGGATGCTCTTACCAGATCTGATTGAGGAATATGAAAACGCGCTTTACATTTTGTTCCAGCGGCCATATAATCACCATAGTTTAGTCTCGTTTACGGAGATAGTAATAACGGAGTGATTTGGGGTGGAATTGAACCACCAATTCCAAATCATAATTGAAAAAAGAAAAAAGTGAATTTGCCTTCGGAGGAAGAATATTATGGGCAGTGTGATTACCATAATCGACCGTTTGGTAAATATCCTGTATCAGTCGTGGTCATTGTGGAACAAACGGTGACTGGGAAGGGACTATTGCCATAGATCCCGAAAACATTTCCGTAGATCAAAGCTTCCTTAATATCATCGCCGTAGGTTTTATTGAGCATTGGTTTCGATTGGAGCGGTAAAACCACCTTGTTGGTCATTAAGGTCGGCCCAACTTTGAATAACGCGCATACTTGAGCGGATGCACTTGCAGCGGCCCCGTAAATGCGGTCATCAATCCACATTTCAGAAATTTGATTTTTTAACTCCTGAACCGTGTTAAAATATTCAGATTGATCGCTTGTCCCGGCAAATCGGTTATAGAAGAATTGGGAAGCATATCCACTGGTACACACCCCAATCACTTTACCTGCTTGGAAATTCAGCTTCAAATCTCCAAGAGCATTCCACAAACCCGCTCGTAAATTACCATACGTTGAAGGGGTTGAAGTTGTAAACGATTGAATGGATGCGTGGTTGATAAGTCCTTTGTAGCCAAAATCATAACCCATGTGTTCTCCTGCGCCACCTAACCACCCGTTTTCATCAATGATGATACCCATGCGTTCGGCTGCGATTAACGAGTAGTAATAATCAGGGGAATAAATTGATCCCGCACTTGCGGCGATATCCGTCCAAGGAATTTCATATCCAAAGGAAAAACCCATCCCTTGAAAGCCTTCGGGTTCAATTCCGATAGTAAACATGTTTGGTTCTCGGAAAGTTTTGTCCGGTTTTGGCCATTGCTTTGCGGAATTGACATCTTTTTCATCAATTTTATATGCTTTTGAAGTCCATTTTAACCCGTTCATTGGGGTTGTAATCGAGGCCATTACTTGTGGGAAAATGGCTTGATCTTCCACGGTTCGAGAGATCATATTATCTATTGCAAAAACCGCTTCATCTGTAATAGACGAGGGGTTCACGTTTAACCGTTTTGCTATTTTTTCACCCGCTTTTTTATACGAATCGGGCAGTCCGTTCATTCGAACATAATTGACCGCTTGGTTCATGCGGTTAACAGAAGTTTCGATTTTCTGTTTTTCTTCGACATTGAGCCGTTTATACCAGCCATCGGCGTTTTCCGCCATAAATTGAAAAGTTTTGAGTGCCATTTTGATTATTCCCCTATCCATAAATAGAGCCCAATTCCGACAAGGGCATAAACATCGTTATCAATTTGTGCCACAACACACCGAGCTCGTGGGAAATAGGTCGCATCCGTATTGATCGTGAATTCTCCGGCTGTTCCGAGGATATAATGCACGTCTTTTCCAACACCCGAATTATTATCTGTTACTTTCGCAATAACAATCCCGGAGGTGCAAATAGGCACATTTTCACCCGAATCGTAGGTATCATCAATATCCTTACGTGCAAAATCTGTTATACTCACACGTGGATTAAATCCGATTACACCGGTGCGTTGTAAATGCCCAGCATTTGAAGCTTGAATAGTCCAGACACCTGCGGCGGATTGATACACGACATTACCCACAACATAAGAACCCGCAGCAGTTTTCCCCCAGATCCAAGAAGTGCGCGCATCGGCTGGGCCATTAACTGACATTCCCCCTACAACATGGGATTGGGCTGTTTTTGCTGTCATTTTTAGAAGATCCTCCCGTTAGGGCTTTTATCGTCGTAGACCTTGAGAATTCGGATAGAATCTACAAACTCAGGGGTTCCGAACGAAGAATCCTTGTTCAATCGGCTCGTGTCGGTTTGGCACGGATCGAATAATTCCTCCACAGCGTAAGGAACATCGCTGGAAATTGGGGGTGCTTGATTTAAGCGAGGGTCGGGGTTGTCCACTGGTGGGATTTGGGGTTTCGTTGGTGCAGGAAATCCAATCGGGGCGTTATTCTTTTTGACGGATGATTCGGGCGCATTTATTTTTGCCTTATCCGCTTCTGCCTTTTCATTTTCTCTTGCAAAATTTAAAAGCAGATCTGCATCGACAACTGAATTGACACGAGAAACGTCCTCTGGAGTAAAGCCCTTTTTCATCAAAATGACTTTCTTTGCATAGAGTCCCGCTTCTTCTTTAACAGTTTCGGTTTTAGGTGTTTCAGCCATAATTTGCTCAACTATTGATTTTTCTAATAGTCAGTATATCACTCAAAAAGTGTACTGAATTGAGATAACTATCACCCCTATTTAACCCCTATTATTATGTAATTAGACAACGTAAAATGAGAAAAAATGCACAGAAACAAAGATCAATTTGCGACATGTTTCGTTGTGCAAAGTGGCTTTGTACAATTTCCATGATGTACCGCGGATACGGATTTAAGATTGATTTTCCTTTGTATCCAGCGTTGTTTGTTGCTATCGAATTGCACATCGGTCGTAATTGCGGTCGAGATATCCCCGTGAATCCCTTTTTTCACGTTGTCGACATAATGATCCATCCAGTCCGCAACACTCGGATCGTTATTGTAGCCTAATTTTCGCATCTTGTCGAGAACGCGGTTAGCCCTTGCTTCCCAATCGGGTTTATAGTTAATTTTGGCGGTTTCTTTCTCTCCATCGAAACTTTCAACAATATAATCCCCAATAATTTGGTCTTCTGGCAAGTCTGGCTCTTCTACATCATCCAGATTATGCCAGATTCCATAAGGCGCCGATTTCCCGACTTGTTTTTGGATCTCTTCGGGGCAAATATACTCCGCTCTTAGCCGTCCGTTAATATTATAGATATACGGGTTTTTGACATGAAACCCATTTGCAGCAGCCGAAAGGTTTAACCGTAATTGCGATTCTAACGGATCGTACACCATTTTCATCGCTGTTTCATATCCGACATGTAGATTTTTCCGAATACCCGACACACTATTATAATCGACCAACAATTCATGATTTTTCAGCTCATCAGGAACAAAATCGAGCTGAACCCCAAAGTTCAGCTTCTTAAACAAGGGGGCAATAGGCGTCATTTTAACCGAACCCGCCATTTTCGTGCGTTTAGTCTTCCCTTTTTTTCGTTTGGGATTTTTGGTCGTATCTAACCCCGATTTGGCCTTCTTTGTGATACGATTCCCCCAGATTTTTTCCTTTCGAGTCTCTTTCTTCTCCCCTACACCCACACTTTCAGCTAAGCCAGAAGATAAAGCTTGAAATGCAGAACCTTTTTCACCCGAAGGCCCTTTTGCGAGAGATTTATCTAAAGCTTCAGCTTTTAGAGCCTTTTTTTCACCACGATCTTCTTTTTCCATCCATTTTTCATAGAAGAATTTGGCATGTCCGCCCCGTTCGAGCCATTCTTCGTAATATGGCTTCTTTTCGGTGGATTTGGTCGATGTATCCGTGCCGACCGATGGATTGCGGTGTTTTAAATTCGGATCGAACTCACTCACTCCTTCTTCCCCGACCGCTTTTGAAATAGAACTCACACTCGCCCCGATTCCTTGATTCGGTTGCGCCAGATTCCCCCCAACACCCGCACCAACACCACCAACACTCGCCCCGACCGCTGTACCGACCGCAATCGGTGATGTGGCTTCGGATGTCGCAGCACCCGGGGATTTTTTGACTTGGTCAATATCTCGCAATATATCAATGACATTCCCAAATTCGGGCGTACCCATCGCCGAACCATCCCCAACAATATCGCCGATTTGAATTCCATCTGGGCCTTTGTGTTCACCCTTATATGCGGAACCATAAACATCATGCGGTTTACCCGCCAAAGGAGTTGGCTTTGCTGGGCCTTTTGGGTGCTTCTTTGGAATACCTTTTGGGAGGTGGCCGTTTTCATCTAAGGGTGCATTTCCTAATCCGCGTAATTGCGACCACACCGCATCCCCTCCCTTTGCTTGTACTAGATCCCCGATTTGATTCATATCTTTCGATGTATCCTGATAACTGTACCAGTCATACGGGGATTTATATTTAACCCAAAGGGTATCTGCGCCTCCTTGCCCGGGTTCGAGCATCACTTGTTCTACATTCTCACTTGCTGAATTCACGGGAAGGATTACATTCGGGGATATATTCTGCCGAATTGTGGATATTGCTTGTTTATATTGTTCGTTTGTTGTTTCGGTGTTTAGTAATTGTTCGATTGCGGTTTGTGCAATATTGCATTTTGCGACAAATTCGGTATTATCGACATTTGTACGCGTATTATCTCGTACATACATGAAATTTTTCCCGTATGTCAAAGAATATTGACGAATCGCCCGAATTCGGGCATCCGCTTGATCATTTGCTTGAATTTCATAATAATGACGAATTACTTGATTGTTTGGCCCCCTTTCCCCCACTTCCACGGAAAATAAGGTCGGAATTTCCCCCGCATTTAATTTCGGAATCAAATCATACCGCACATCATCCCGTTGTTGTGCCCTTTGCTTGATGTCAGCCAGAAGCAAAGCATTTAATTGTTTCATGTTTTGTTTAGCTTCTGTTTTTTCCAGCTCTTCATCCTCATCAAAATCGCCTTCTTCCTCGTCTTCCGTGTCTTCCTCTTCCGCATCTTGCGCTTTTTGCATGATAGCTTGTTGTTGCATTTCGATTTGAAGGTTTTGAGCTGCATTTTGCGCCGCAATTGCCTCATCCCGAGTCCATTCCCACCACCCCTTCACCGTAAATGAGTCGGGTAAGGGATAATTCGCAGCGGCTGCGAACCATCGCACATACGGGATAATGAAGGAATCCAAATACTGGTTAAAATTCTCAACGTCTACAAAAAAATCATCCAAACTATCGACACCAGCGGCCGCCATACTTGCAGAAATAGCACCCCCGCCAGTAAAATACCCAACTGAATGCCGAGTAGATGCCGTTAATCGAGCCCATTCACTCGATAGGTCAGATACGGAACCTCCTGAACCTTGACCCGATTTTCCAGCGGTATTATTGACCGGGGTTGCCCATGTAATCAACGGTAAATCCGATTGCGTTCCATCCATATTTTCATGCGAACGCATAATCATCCCCGTAAAATTGTCCATTTCGGATAACAATCGCAAGAAATCATCAATTTGGGTATCCGACCAATCTTGGGGGACTTTTACCCATGGCATCACTTTCTGTTTGAAAGCGTTGACATGCGATTCTTCCCGTAATTTTGTAATTGCATCCCAACAGCCTTCAAAAACGGAATGGCCAAATCCAAACTGCCATTCGCCCCGGGTTCCATGGATTACTTGTTGTGGATAAAAAGTCCGATTGATTTGACGCAATGCAGTTCTTCGAGCTAATGTAACACGGGGAACAACCTGAATTCGATACCATTCGATATTATTGTCCATATCGTAATGAATCATCAATGCTGGGCATTCATATTCGCTGTAAATCTCACACGAAGGTAATCCAGTAGTGGGATTCAAAAACGGGTAATTGAGAAACCAGCCGTGAGTCTCGCCCTTCAAAAAAACAGTCTTTCCAATCTCTTCGAATTTATTGACTTTCAGTAAAGCCCGAAGATCTTGCATGATTTCGGGTGCATCCAGTTGGTCGGATTCATAAAATTTAGGCATTTTCGACCATGCTGCATTTGCGAAACAATATGTGAGCACACTCGCAATCGCATCCGCCTCCGCCACCGCTTCTCTCGCTTCGGGGATATCCTTATTGTGTTTCTTATAGAACACTAATGGATCAACATATCGGCCCCGTACCGCATAGCCCATTTGATTATTTCCATAGGGATCATAGGTCGGTAATCCCGTATCCCCTGCATTTTTACGTACGGCTTGTTTTGTTGTTGATACGGCCGTATTTTTACGTGTTGATTTTTTTGGCATATTCTATTACTCCTTTTACGCTCCGAACGCCATTTTTGGGGATTGCGTTTGTTGTTGTTGTTTTTTCTGAGCAATTTTGCGCAGATATGTCAATCCCGACACAGCTATCCACACAAAATGTAATAAAGCATCGGCAATATCCCCTTTGTGTTGTTCTTTGTCTTTTTTTGGGTTATAGATGGTTAATTGTTGTTTCAATTTCTGATTACAGAGATAGATTTTACGTTCATCGAGAAAATGGCGCAATAAACGTATAAAAGAATCGTGAGAATTGATTTTGTTATTCCCCCCCCAGACTTGGGTAAACGATTTAAATCCGTGCTGTTTCATGAACAACACGAGTTCGGCTCCCCCGCAATTGCCTTCACACACAAACATTTTTATCCCGTTCTTCTGGGCCTTATCAAGTAGAAACTCTTTGATGTGTTGGGGTGAGCATTTCGAAGGATCGAGTGTTGGATCACCCATTTCCATTTGCCCCGATTCGAGTTCATACATCTCGTCTTTCATGGGATCGTATGCACCGAGAAACCATCCCCATGGATGCCCCGTTTGGGAAGGATCTACGGCCAAAAATCGCAATTGGGTTCGGGCATTCACAAAAACATATTCATACGTGGCAAAAGCTTCATCAATCGAAGCAAAATCAAAGGTATCACCCTCGCTCGATGTGCCACCTCCAAGACGAGACTTAATCAATGAATCCCCAACAAGTACCGTGCCAAATGTCGATAGGATTTCATCATTCGCCCCGACATCGACCGTTTGGAGGTGGGGGCAATCTTCCTTATGAATGTCAATAAAAACAACGGAATCGCTGGAAAGGGCCAATTTGGCGAACTCTTCTTCTAACAACTTGTAAATTCCTTTATCCGGATTCCCTGTGAGAATTAATTTGAAATTGGTGGACACCCGCATCGCATTGGCCAGAGACATCACCGCTTCTCGCTTTTCCTTTTCTTTCAATGCGACATCTAATTCATCTACCCATGCCACATCGCAATCAGATCCTTTGAAGGTGACCTTGGTCGGATGAGCCACCAATTGCGTTCCCCCTTTCCATGTAATCGTATCGGAGGTACAGTTTTCCCAATCAAGCATTTGTTGATTTTGGAATTCTAAAATCGGATCGACTTTCAAGTCTCTCAGGATGCGTTTCGCGCCTCCGTCTTTATCACTCGTTCCGCCTTTCCCGGCCATCATATCTATGCGTAGGGCCTTCTCGGATTGTAATGAGAGTTCATGGAATCCCGCCAATACTGCGGTGGATTTACCCGCTCGTTGACACCCCCCCGCAAATATCGCTTTTACCTTCGGATTGCAGATTGCATCCACGATTGTATGTTGTTTTTGGTGAAATTTGGTCGGGCGGTGGTAAATAATCGGTTTGGGGTGTTCTTTGGCCTTTTCAAGCATGAATTTCTTCTCTTTCTCAAAATACGCAATGGTATCCGAAGGTTTCCATTCAGGATTAATTAATTTGGCCTGTGCGGATAATTGTACCATCCGTTTGTATTCATCGGGCATGGTGCTTGTTAAGGGGTTCGTGATTTGTGCCGTATCAGCGAGGATTTTGGCACATTTCTTTTTATCTTCGAGTACCGAAGCTTGTTGATTTGGATCGGCTTGTTTCGCATATTTCATTTCGCGCCGTGTTTCTGTAATATATCCATCGACCGAGCGAATGGTGACATGCAATATGACCGCAATCTCTGATGGCGTGAGCCCTTTCTTATACATCGCAATGGCTTTTAACCGATTCTTATCTTTAAGGGATAGCGCCGAATTTACTTCTTCAGCAATTTCTTTATCAGTTCTGCGCGTCATTGATTAAAACATAAGAAATTCACATCTAATAAACATGATTATTATAGCTCCGGATTTGCAAAAAATGCAAATCCCTCATCGCTTACAAAAAAAGAAAAATAATGTCATCAAACTGATGATACATGCATAGAATTAACGAGAATATATAAATCGAGTTATTAATTAATCAATTCGACATAATGCATACATTTCATTAAATAAACAATGTCGAATCATGGGATCAGTTATATTTTTCAGAATCCATAAATAGAATAAATGCGTTGATCCTTTTGGCGTAATTTGAAGACCATTTCGATATGCTGTGAATTGTCGCCCTTTTCCATCAAAAACCAATTTATATATCGAATCCGTTGTTTCCATGACCGTGGTATATAAATCCGTGATATTTTGAATTGCATCTTCTAATTTATTCATATTATTCATCCCAAAATCAAAAAGAAAAAAAAGCTCGCAACCTTTCTCAACATCACGTTAATCTCCCCAACTCGGCTTATACGATACGACAAAGCCGCCACCGCAGCGAGAGGTTCGATTTCAATCATATTAAAAAAAAAAGACTATTTAAATTTGATTATTTACATGTTCAATTATTCTTTGTGTTAATTTTTTCTTTTCTGCAATTCTAGCTAACCTAACTTGCAATAATGCATTCAATTCCTCAATTTCTTTATCGCTTGTACTTTCATCGAGCGTAATTTCAATTTTCATGAGTTTATCACCTCTATTCAAGAGTTTTAAAAAAACGAGATTATTTAACTCTATTTATTTTTGCGTTTTGCCATAATTCGTGTATATGTGCCACCACTTCCCCACCTCGAATATATCTTTGATATTGATATAACTGATGAAGCGCAGTTTGTCCACATTGTGTACAAATTCGGGGCAATGTATCAATCGAAAGCATCCTCCCTCGACAATCATAAATATTACTATTACTAAAAAAAACAGTAATTAATTCATGACATAATTCACATAAATACACAACAGAATCATAACACGGATGTTCAGCTTGATCCTCTTGCAATCTACACATCACTAACATTTCAGGAGATTCCCACGACATTCTGCCTTCCACGACTTGATTGTGCCAAAATTCAGAGAGTTTCATGTTGTTTCACTTTTTTAAATTGTTGTCAATGATGCGTAACATATACATTTTTTGTGTTCTCTCACACCAATTCTTCAACAGCTCGAAACTAGCAAATATATGAATCTCCCTTTTCGTATTGGGATACATCCGTTGTTGAATTTCCGCCATGTAATTGATAAAATACTCCAAAATATTGTTTGCGGTCGAAATCATGTGCGATGTATCGAGACTATCACCCTGAATATAGCCCACAAACAACATTCGTAAATCGGGCAAAAGGGCTTTGGCGTTCGTATCGACAACATAGTTTAAGTAATGAGCCCGATAATCATAGACCATTCCCCACGCCATGAATTCGCCGATTTGCTTATCGAGAATCGGTTCGATGAATGTTTTTGAATTAGTTTTTACAAAGGGGAACAAGTGTATTACGGTATATTGCCACATATCGGAATGATACGGCAAATCGGGGTCAATATTGCGACGAGTCCAATCAAAGAGTTCATTTAACCAATGTTGATTCATTTCGGGGGGTGCATACATGATCGATTCATAAATCGAATGTAAAGATTCATATCCTGTATATATCACGGGCACAAACTTGATTAAAAAGGTCGCTAACGATAACGCATTCTTCACATCAACATCTTTGGACAAATCCTTTTTCGGAAACATGTCATCGGGGTTCATTGGCCTTCCTCCGCTTTTTTGAGTTGATTATAAATTTCCCGTGTTTTCTCATCAATTAAGTCTTCCAACGGAATATCGGGGATAGATTCTGCGGGTTCTGTACGTGTGAAACTAAAGACCACCGAATCATTCGATTTGTCAAAGGATTGTAATTCTAACGCATATTCCACCCCGTAGGATTCCTGCAAGACAAAAAAGACCTTATCGCGGGGCACACGTTGTTGTATTTGTGCATATTGCACCATTTGGAACAACAAATCCACCCGAAAGTCCTTATAATTTACTTCATTTCGAGATAGGATGAAATACATCCCGACGGGGCCTTCCATGTAATTTTTGCGTTGATGTACATTCAGGAACAATATGATTGTTTCCCCGTTTTCTTCATGTAAAATGAAGCGCACCTTATCTTTCGGGGATTGATTCGCATATTCCAGCATTTTGAAGAAGGAATTCACCCGAAAATCCTTATACTGCGAGACTTGATTTTTGTTTTTCTTATTCATGATTATATTCCTCTCGATAATCATATTTTTTTGATGTAACGAATGCGGGTTGTTTTAACCCCGCCATTTCTTCCGCAATCCGGCGTTCCCAATCGGTGGGATATTGTTTCTGGATAGTTTTTAATCGTTCGAGTTCTTTCAGCATCTTGTTTTTTAGATCATCAGGATCTGGCGTGAGATTTGTATTTTGTTCAAATGCTGGGCATCCAAAATCATCGTTTGTTTTAATAATTGCATTTGCTAAGAGATTCTTATGCTCCCCTTGAACTTCCGCTCGAAGATATTTATGGATTTTACTATTTGAACAAATCCCTATTCCCGTATTATCATCAAAAT
>Ga0172380_10004452_pt1 | contig 17972 bp, 19 predicted proteins | sample Leawe162metaG_FD_119747 | JGI IMG/M metagenome (GOLD analysis project Ga0172380, IMG submission 119747) | Leachate microbial communities from a municipal landfill in Southern Ontario, Canada - Leachate well 162 metaG | ecosystem: Engineered > Solid waste > Landfill > Unclassified | place... | reverse complement strand
TACCCGGCCTGATCGACGACGATATCGATCACTTTGTCGAAAATATTGAAATTGAATTCCTGCGGCACGACGCCGACCTGCGACTTAGCAAGACTGGCATCCGCATCGATGTCCGTCCCGAAAATCTTCACGGTACCGCCCGTCTTATTGACGATCCCCGTAACGATACTGATAATCGTCGTCTTCCCGGCCCCATTGGGACCGAGCAATCCGAAAAACTCCCCCTCGGGAACGACGAGGTCGATGCCATGCAAAGCGACGACGCCGCTCGCGTATGTTTTTCTGAGTTTCCCCAAAGAAAGCGCCTCTCGCATATTATTTTTTAAAAAAAGTATCTGGCTGAGGATTTACCCTGAAGGGCATAAACTTCGATATGGATCCGATCACGAATATTTTACTTTTTTTGCTGATTGCTTCGCCTTAAAGACCTAAATGAAAACCCTTAATAAACGCTTCTGTAGCATACTGGAAAAATTTCCCGTTACCAATTTTCGACATTCGGTATTCATCACCTAAACGACCGCCGCCATAAGAAAAATACATACACATACAACCCTCGTCACCACCTGTCGTATGTAACCTATAAATATTTTTATCTACAAAAAGTGAAGAGAAAAAAGCAAGTACTATAAATCCAAACAAAAACATTATCCTATTCAAATTAAATTTTTGTGATAACCAATTACTCAAAAAAATTGAGAGGAAAATAACAAACACTAAAGGTAATGCCCATCCGATAAAAAAGAATGCCAGCCCACCGAGTGGTCCGGAAATATCATGCAACAAAACATAATAAAGTATAAGTGAACCAAACGAGATTCTTAGCGGTATATATAAATTTTTCTTTGAAACATCCATAAGAAAATTAAGTTAAATTTATTTATACCAGATTACAACACAAAACAAAGTAAAATATTTTTCATTCACATCTTCCTATGCTCTCGGGTCACTCTCAATACTATGAGCTTGATGCGGAAAGGGAGGGATTTACCCTGAAGGGCATAAACTTCGATATGGATTCGGTCACGAATATTTTTTGTACCGCCGTACAAAAAATTTCTCGACCCCGGCTCGCGGTTTCGTCTGCTGACGAAACATCGCTCCGCCTTTCTCATCCCTCCATTCTACCATATTAAAATAAGAGGGATTCCTTTTCGCTCCGACGAAAAGCCTGGGCGCTACACACAGAAAGCAGCGCTCGCTCGCTTTCTACTCACGCCCTTCGAATCCCTCTCATTTCATATCAAACAAAAAAAGACCCCGTAATGGGGGTCTTTTTTTGTTTGATGCGGGCGTCATCGGTCTAGAACCTTAAGAAATCAAGCCGTTGAGGGGTTCTTTGAAGGTCTTGCACAATACGTAAATTGAGGATCTCGGGTCGCGACTTTGAGGGTAATAACGAGACAAATGAGACACGAGACGAATGTTGTCTCATTTTACCATATTGAGACAGTAGATTGTCTCATAAGTAAAACCTATTCTACCACAGAATAAGCCTTCAATATTTGAATAACGAGACCAATCAAAGAACTCACGGAAGTAATAATAAGCCCGATTACCAAATAACGAGTTTGTTTCCGCATCTCTTGGGTTTGCCACTGAGACTCCTCGATTTGACTATGCAGGCTATTCATTTCTGCTTCATGTCGCTCTTCTTCCTTTTTGTCTTTCCTGATTCTGTCCATATCTGCATAATCTAGCGTTCCAGAGTGACCATGCATAGCATTATCAATGGCTTTCGGTAACCACATATCCATTCTGCTAACCGTTTCGATTGCAGCCTCTGCCTTACCTAGTAATTGTTCAATCTTTTTATCATCAATTTCCATATACCTATATTTTTTCTAGAATATACTTTTCATCTATACACTCTCCTAATTTTCTTTTAACGGCCATAGTATAAATGTCCTGATCAAGAAAGACGAAGTGATACATATTCTTAACAATCCTCTCAAGAATCAATACATGGTCAATTTCTGAGCCCGCTCTACTTTTAGGACTTTTAATTTGAGATGAGGACTCTTTCGCATAATCATCTCCGTGAATAATCTTGCTCCTAAGCTTGTAACCATTCTTCACTTCGAAAAATGTTGCCCGTGGTTCAATTGTATTATCAAACTTGTTCAAGAATTTTGCACACCTCAAGCTTAATTTGTGATTGATCTCCTGGTTATCGCCATCCAAAAAAACTCCCTCTAGGCAAATAGTAAGATACAACAAGCGAATCCGAATTTGATTCTCCTTTAAAAACATAAGGAAAAACTCGATTGAATTTCTAAGAGGATTAAACTCTGTTATAGAAAGTTGTTCCTTAACCCTTCCATATACTTTTTCGATCTTTTTCAAATCTCCTCTACTCAAAGAAATTGCGTCATCAGGATCAAATCGAAATTGATCAGCTTCATCTATATACAGCTCTACTCTCTTGTCAGTCTCCAACTCCTTAATAGCTCGACAAGTAGCCCTCCCATCTTTATAGAAAAAAGTGAGAGCAAGACAGTAACCCTGAAAGATTTCGTAAGCAGTGGTTTCTTCGTTTTCTTTTAGTTCTCCTTCAAAATATATAAATATTCCTTCACTGGCCTTATACCCCAATTCTTCAATCAACAGAGACAAGCTAATGGCATTAATATGATTTTTAGACAAAAGAAAAAGCCCTGGGGAGAGCTTTACTCTTCTAGCTATCTGCTCATCAAACTTAGCTTCTGGTATAAATCCGACAAACTTTCGCATAATAATTAGTGTTTCTTATCTCGAGGAGGAAAGGGATCTCGAGCAGGAGCCATAGTATCTTTATCTCTAATCTTTCCGTCTCTACGATGAATAACAACCTCACCTCCGCCTGTATTGGAAGCTCTTTGTTTGGCGATCTTTTCAGCACTACGTTGGGTAGGAGAAAATGTAGCTCTTTTTGTGCCCTCTTTTTTTACGGCCCAGCCTTTTTCGGAATCTGGAACAACATGATAATTAGCCATATACCTCTTCAGAAAATCATTTATGATTCCATTATACCCTATTTAGAATTAATTTTATTTTGTATCATATTTTTTAAAGCATCCTCACCCTCTATACCCCTCAATCGTCCCTGGAGGAATCCAAGGCGATAACTGACTCCATCGCTCATCAGGCGCCAATTCGTAGGACTAAGAGCCTCTTTGAGAAGCCTCTGAAGATCATGACGACTATCATAGTCTCCTCGGCCGGATTCAGCATCCTGGACATTAAAACCGAGAATTACGTCTTTCTGAAGATCGGGCTTCTCAAATTCGAGCTTGGCATAGCCGGCCTTCTCTAGAAGAGGAGCAAGGAGCGTCTGAAGTTCAACAATAGTCAACCTCCGTATCCTTGCTACTGCATCGTAGAAATCTTTATGATCCTCCTTATCTTTGAATTTATCTACTAAATCTTTCATCTCTTGTGATTCCTGCATAATCTTCACTCCCTCTTGTTCTGAAATACAGTATTTCTTACGGTTAGATTCAAAGTTAGGGTCGATTTTCTTTTCCTTATTTTCCTCCAGGTTCAAGGTGTCTGTTTCCGTATGACCACATTGCGAACAAGAATATCGAGAAATAATAGACCCATCTTTTCGAATACTTTCTGCTGTTACCTCTGATCGACACTTTTCACACTTCGGTATATACTCCCACTCCTTACCATTTTCCCAGAAAGCTCGGCGCTTATGACACTTTCCGCACTCAAACATAAAAAGGACAGAATCTTTTCCTTCATGATTACTCATGAGATCACGGGAAGTACAATTCACTAAAAGTGAACTACAACCTAGGCATCGAACATGATTCGGTTCCACGGCGTTAGCGACTTTTTCATCTTTTATTTGATCACGCCTCATCCATTCTTGAATGGCTTCTGATTTTTTCGCAGCACGATCAGCAGTAAGATAATATAAACCGAGAGGAACAACCACTTTGCGAAAATACTCAGCCTTTGTTTTTTCGAGTTCTCCCTCACCAGATTTCTCTGGATATTTACTGTTTTCCCAGCGTTGACATTCCTCAATGGTCACACGATCATAGAGTTCACTGTAATAATTGTGGTCTTTGAGATGTCTATAAAGTTTATCCACACGCTAATATCAATTTTTTATCTTTGGTAAAGTTGAAACCTTAATTTGTGGAAAAACAGTATCAATTCTCAGCTCTCCGGAATCAAGAGACGCATCCACCTGTTCCGGGTAAACTTTCTTACCATGAACCTGTTTAATTTCATTGGACACCCTTTCAATTTCCGTTACTTCTAATATGTTTAAATCAAGAGGAGAGGCTAGTTCGTTATAGCCATCAATTCGGCCCACCACAAACATAAACCTCTTATGTCTTGGGTAATTCTGCGCAAGCCAATTCTCATGTCCAGAGCATTGATCTATTTCTTGTTTGGATAAAACTTTATTAATTTTTTCAATCTTATTCTCAAATCCTAAGACAATCTCCCTTTCTTCATCTTCCCAACATACATCAAGAGTTCCATCGCCGTTTATTTCCGGCCTAGAAGATTCAAATCCTAATATCTTACCAAGTTGCTTTAAATTTTCATCAAAGAGCTTTCCTTTTACAGACCAATCAAAATTTGGTAGGGATCCATTCATATCTATGATCCTTTGAGCCTGTAGACTTCTTTTGCCGCTAGTAACAGTGACCGGCATACCAAAAATTGGCTTTATGCCATAAGCTCTTGCGGACATCTCAGCTAATCTATAATCGCCAGTCTTCGAACAGCAAATTACCGCAATACTCAAATAAAGCCCAAGGATTGGCTTAGAATATTCAGCAAGATCACCACTAATGACTAAGATTGATTCCAAACATTCCTCATATTTCCCCGCCATAAAAAGATCATGGACATCTCGCTCCTTTTGAGCTAACAAGACATTTTTTTCTTCTGATTCCTTTGAAACTTCACTCTGTAATTGAACCTCACTTCTTTTCTCTTCAAGAAACTCTTTCCAACCGTCTGTCTGGTTTAAAATTTCTGAACTCGCTGCAATTAACTCATCAATTGTTGAGATTGTTTCTGATACGGCTAATCCAATTTCGATATCCCCAGAAAGATCCGCCTTAAAAAACCTTCTATTATCTCTATTGATAATCCAACTATTAAGCTTATCTCCAAGCAAGAAAATTACACTGTAATCATTATTTGATCTTATTGTTCTTCCGAATGCCTGGATTAATTTCGAGGCTATTACCGAACGCAAAAAATAATTTTGATGATTATGGAAATACTCAGAAAAGAACCTCGTTTTAAGCGTGCCAGTATAAGGTAGGCCATCAATCAAAAGGGCGTGACAAGCTCCCCCTGGCAAATCGATACCGTCATATCTATTTGCGAGCACGAGAATGCCATCCGGTGCCACTTTAAATTCATTGATTTTTTGAATGGCTTCTTCAGAGTTTTCAACAATTGAGGATCCGCTGGCTCTATATTGAGCTGCATGCTCTTTATTCGGCACAAGAACAAGTGTCTTTGAACTTATATTTTTAATGTTTTCCCTAATTTCCCTTTCCGAATCTTCAATTTTTGTTTTACTTGAAAATATAAAAAGTCGTTGAGGATTATAATCCGGATTATTTGTTTCGATTCTCGATGGTGTAACCCCAAAAACCCTAGTTAAATCATCAAGATTGGGAATTGTTGCAGACAAATATACACGATGAACACCATCTTGAAAAGCATAATGATGCTTCACATCTGGATACAACAAACTTATTTCCAATTTTCGAGAAGATACGAAGCAAAAGGTCCTGTCTAATTTCTCTTTCAAGTTTATCCATTGTAATCCCTGGCTAACTTCAGGATTAGCACTTAACAAAGTTTTTATTGTCTCTGATTGTTTGTGCCATTCAAGCGGAGGTATCATAATCAGCGAAAGCGGATCGCCTCCCTGGATACTATCAATTTTTTCTTTAATAACCTCTGATGATTTAAATATATTGGTTATTTTTATAATCAACTCTCCATCATCAACACGAATTGTAAATTGTTCATCAAGCAAATCTAGCGACAGATGAGCATCATCAAAGATAATTCCCTTTATTTCGAGATCCCTAAAGATTGACCTTGAATTAAATACGGCCGCATAATTTGTAACACAAATAGATTCATTATCTAAAAACAACTCTTTATCCTCCCATTTACTCCCTAAATAGCTTGCTGTCTTTATTCCATACTTAGAGCCTTCTTCAACAGTTTGTTTTCCCAAATAATTATTTGGACAAATGTAAAGAACCTTGCCATCCTTTTCTCTTCGTATTGATTCAGCAACCATCAACCCAATCAGCGTCTTCCCTCCGCCCGTGCTTAAAGAGACAATTTTATCGTTATTTCCCTTCTTTAATTCGGCGTACCAAGATTGAAGGATATCCCTTTGAACTGGGTATAAATCCTTTATTTCTGGATGAGTAAGCTTATAAAAAAAGCTTACTGGATCCGACCATCCAGAATCATTTGGTTTACTCTTAATACTTGACACTCTATTAAAATCAAATCCCATAAAGTTAGATTAATCATTTATTCTAGTGCCTTAAACATTTCACTAAGTATATCACCGGGCTTGTTTAACCTAGCACAAAGCCTATATCTTTCCACTAACATTTCCAGAAACTCTTTATTGTGACAGGCAACAAACCTGTTGGCGTTCTCTATAACCGCCGTGCTATAGCTTATGATAAATTTCTCAGACAAATCCTTCTTTGCGGCTTTTTTATAATTTACCAATAGTATTTTCCCAGAAACTGGAAAAATAAATTCGGAAAGGCAATTTATCGGATCATGATCATTCTTCCCATTGGTAATAATAGGACTATCTCCAACCATATACCAACTCTTACTATCGGCAGTGTAAAAAAGCTTCCAATCACTTAACTTATAGCTCCAATCCTTGTCTTTATAAAAGGGAACCAGCGGTGCAATAACCCTTGTTACCTTTTGAAAAGCATGAGATTGTCGCATGGTTTTGGCAATTTCTTCTGAAACGCTTTCCCCATTTGTTTGCGTAAGTTTGATAAAATCAAAAACGCTCTCTTCACCAGTAAATAATTTTTCGGATAAATCTTCTGCATGACCAATATTTCTAGGTAGTCTCCAATGTTGAAATAATAAAAAAAGAAAAAGATTCATTTTATCAAATAAATCAATTAATTTTTTGGGATGAGAGAGGCGAATTTTATCCAAAGAATTCCAAGATAATCCTTCTACATTAGCGTAGAGTTCTTCTAAAAAATCAGATGCTCCGCTTTCGGGCAGAAATATTGTATTCAGGTCATTTTTAAAAAAAGTAGCCTCTGGACTGGTATAGAAAATTTTATTTTTTTGTTTGTCATATACAAAAAAACAGTTTTTATCATCAGTAAAGCCTTTCAAAAAGTGTCTAGGGAGATAATGGTGCTTTTTACTTCGATTTCTCATGCGAATATTTTACTTACATCAATACGCTTGATTTAACGTTTTTCCCACAAAGACTGAATATTATCATGATACAAATTAAAAAACACTCCTGGAATAGGAAATCCTTGCGTGAGTTGGCAATTATATTCAAAAACTAGTCTTAAAATTTGTTTTTCGTCAAAAAATTTTTCATCCTCCATTGTCTCAAGACCTCTCTCTATACTTCTGATTGAGGCAATTAATCTATTTAATCTAAAACCCCAATTAAGAATGTCTAGAGCTAAGATAAGTGGCAATATTAGATACGTTATATAAACAATTTTCGTGGCCAATCCCTGCTGAATATATCCTGATGCAGAAAAAGTAAGAACAGAAGCAAATAATAAAATCGCCAAAGAAAAACCAAGCCAGACATAAAAACTTAAATAGCAATATAAATGTCTTGTCCAAAAAGCTGATTCTTGCGTCATTTCTAAAAGACGTTTTGGACTTACTTCCTCACCCGAAGCATAATAATTTAAACTAAGTGGGTTTTTTTCTGTTTCCTGAAGCGCCTTTTTTCCAGCAAACATCCTCCAATCACTAAATTGAATCCTTCCAATTTTCCATCCGAGCCCAATTGCTAAAACTGATTGTCTGCGCATTGTTTCAGCATTTTCATACACTGCTTCAAATTTAATTCTTAAATAGTAAGCAATCGCTAATAACAAAAACCCAAACACTGCAAAAATAACTTTTGACTTGTCGCTAATTTCCATTAGACCAATAATAACGCCCAAACTACCAGCAACAATTTCAATGAACATTGAAGTGTAAAAACTAGCCGTAGCCCTATCAAAGAGAACTTTTGCCAGTTTACCGAGTTCATTTCCTTGATTAATGGCATCTGATAATTTGTCTTTTTCCATAGAATTACTCATGGTAACTCAAAATTAAACACCTTTTCCCAAGCACTGGCTTGACCGATTTTATCATTTAATAGCCGCATCAAATTGGCACTATTGATATGCTTCTGTGTCTCACTTATTTTCTCTAATGTCGATAGCCTATCAACCGCGTTCAGGTAGTTATCAATTGGACCGCCAATCTTAGTGGCATCTGGACATTGACTTGATAGAAGGGTATGACAATTGTTGAAAAAATACGAAACAGCATGCTCATAATTGGTTAATTTTTGATCATAATTATCCATAATATACCAAATAACAGTTTCTAAATGGTAAGATCGAAGTCTTCCATTATTTTTCTTTTCGTTCCAGAATTTAATTAAACGTACAAAGTTTTTAAAATTACCTCCTAATTTCTGAATGAAATAGTCTGAAATATCCTTATCTACATTAGGATTGGTTTTCATCCAACCATTACTATTTTTACCCTCTGCTATATAGTAAAAATCTTGAGACCCATCACGTGGAACAATATGAAAACATGGCACGATATCTATTCCTAATTTATAAGCTTCAAGCCAAATATTTATTGCCTGTCCGTCTTTTGAAATCTTTGAATTTGGATAGGAATCCCGCAAAGCAGTAGCAAGTAAGTCAATAACTTTTTTCGACTCCAAAAGGCTATCGACTCCGAGGTAATTCAAGATCGGATTGTTCTGATTATTACTACCTCTTACTTCGGCATTAAGAATATTTCCACTTTGTATTACATAAAGACCACTACCATCAATCACCATCATGATATCGATATCATCCAAAGGGTGATTTTTTGTCTCTCTAGAATAGGATCCACTAAGAAAATCGCCTCCAATAAAACGTGGGAATAACAGGTTGGCGTCTGATTTACGTTTCAAGAGATCTCGAATGTAGTTCTGGCTTTTTGACCCTTGAGAAATGTCTGCGATATCTAAGGAAATCTCCCTTTGAATGAGGCTCGCTAACGTTGCATGCATATCTTATTAATGCCTTTTATCTTTGGGTGGATTAGGATCTTTTCCTGGCCATACTGTGTCAGAATCGCGGAACTTTCCATTTAATCCCTTTATCCTGACTTCACCACCACCGGAGCTTGCCGAGAGACGCTTCGCAATCGCTTCCGCCTGCTTCTGAAAAGGAGTGAGCTCACTCGCACGCTTCGCACCCTCTTTCAAGACCTTCCACTTATCCGACTCTTTATCTTTTGAAACGTAATAATTTGCCATATCAATTTGTATATTAAAAATTAGGCAACACTGCGCGAACAATGCCTTGAACCTGAAAATCCTCAGTTAAGATGATCGGTCTATGCTTAGGATTCGTTGATTGAGGTTTAAGAACAATAGCCCCGTCTGCTTCATGATACTTTTTTACGGTTGCCGCGTCATCAATGAGGGCTACGACTTTATCTCCCTCCTCCGCTACAGCTCGTTGCTCAACAAGAACCAAATTGCCATCACTTATTCCTGCCTTATTCATGGAGTCCCCAGATGCTCGCAGAAGAAAATACTTATGGTTTGGTTTAGCCAGTCTAGTTGAGATAGAAAAATAACCTTCTATATTCTCTTCCGCAAGAATCGGAGTACCACAAGCAACAACGCCCACGAGTGGAATACTGACTGTCTGAGCATGATAAGAGCTATCCTTGATATCCCGAACGATCTGAAGGAGTCCGCTTGTCCGTTTTTTCAACAACCCCATCTTTATAAGAGCATCTATCACAAGCGTTGCTGATCGAGGGGAGCTATAGTCCAATGCCCGCATAATGTTTCTCACTGATGGTGCCTTACCGTCATGTGCAACAGAATTACGAATAAATTGCATCGCTTGCGATTGTTTCATTGTAAGTTTTAGCTCGCTCATAATACGAAGTGTATACACCTGTATGTTTTTTGTCAAGAAAAAGCATCTCAGTGAAACGAAAAGGATTATTTGCTAATAAGAACGCCACATCCTACCCCTGATCTTTCTGCACTCTTCAAAGCCAAAATCGAGAAGGCATCTGCTAAATCATCGTGCTTTTCCTTTCCAAATCCAGTCAACTGCTGAATGAGTTGCTCCGCCCCTTGCGATGGGAACAAGATAATTCCCGAATAAATCAAATTACTCGTTAGAGCTAGTCGAGACCGTTTATCACTACCATGAGGCTTGACTCCCTCAGCGAATACACCCAGGGCTCTAAGCTGCTGAATCATTGCTGACTGATAACCGACTTCTTCGATATATATCCTAGAAAGACACATCCTACTCAAAGATTCATTTACTGCTTTTATCCTTTCTACGGTCTTCGGAAAATCCATACGCTCATTGATCGGATTGGGCAAAATATAGATCCGTTGATTGATTCCTGCCCCATAGACGAAAGCCGAGACTATAGCCGTGTAGTCAGCGGTATCCTTTTCGGATATAGCCAGATCAATACCCGTAATCACATAATTCGGACGTTCTGGAGGAAGCTTATCGTAGTACCGGATCCACTCAGGACAGATGACTTGCCCATCATCAGGAACAATGTTCAACATATATTCTCTCTGCCATGCACTCTCATTACCGATCTTCCTATGCTCCGCCTCGACAGCTTCCGTATCTGGAAACTTCCCTGACCACAGAATATTTCCTTTGAAATCAACCAATGGAAACGCCCTGTAAATCCCATCCATCATTCCTTGTTCTATACTCGCTTTGAGGCGCATCAGTAAAGAATCTTCATGGAGAAGATTTCCAACTATGATGATCTTCGTATCCCTATCTCCGATAGGAAGAACTTCACTTGAAAACCAAGCATGCGTTTTGTCTCGTCCCTCTCTCGTTTTGACAGAATTTAAGTCTTCCACGTCATCACAGATAACGAGATCGGGACGACTGGCACCGTGGCGTATGCCACGGATACTCTGCTCAGCTGAGACCACCATGATGCGCGCATTGAATTTCGGAAGTACGAGCGAAGTAGAGCCCCACTCACCAGTTTTCTCTTCGAAAGGCCCCAGCTCCTTTCTAAGGAGCTGGTTTGCTTCGAACTCTCTCTTGATGTTCGCCAAGTGCAGCCTCGCCTGTGCTTGTGTCTGACTGATAATCAAAACGAATTTCTTCTGCGGTTTTCCAATAATCGACCAAATAGGATACGACAGAGTCATGATGGTTGACTTCGCTGATCCGCGAAATGCCACGATGACCGCCCTTTGAATCACCTTGTTTTCGGTAATTTCAAACAACTCTCTATGAAAATCCGCCGTCGCATATTTCACATAATCCATAAAGTAAGCATGAAAAAACCAATAGTGACTTTCGTAAGTCAGTGCGATACGCAGATTCCTGTCGCTAGCTATCCGATTAAGAATATCTATCTCATTTTGAAGTATCATGTTTTTCAATGCCGACAGAAGCGAGCCTCAAAGCTTCTTCCATAGTTTGCTTCTGCTCGGCAGTTAGTTCCTGATTAGTATCCGCATCTTCCGAAACCTCGACTTTGTTTCTGTAGGCGCGGTGACGATTCTGCAGCCAAAAACGTACAGCAGAAAAGTTATTATTCTTGATCGCGCTGATGAGCTGCGACTCTGATAAGTCATTAATCATAAGCACGCCTTCTTCGATTGCGTTATCGGCGTCCTTGGAAAACTGATTGTCCTCGAGACGCCAGCGATAATAGGTCGCACGGCCGATGCCGGCCTTTTGGCAAGCGATTTGAACAATAGGAAGCTTTGAAAGCTGTTCCAAAACTTCTTTCTTGTCCTGAGCAGTCCTCTTTTTGACCGTCCCTTTATTTTGTTCGCTCATTGTTTTGATCATTACCCATTACCCTTCTCGCTTTCAATCCCAGTTTTTCAAAACGTGAAATAATCGTCTGACAATATTCCGGATCAAGTTCGATCATGATGCATCTTCTCTTTGTCTGCTCACATGCGATCCCGGTAGAACCAGAACCAGCACAAGGTTCGTAGATAACATCGCCGATAGCAGTGCTATTAAGAATCAGTCTCCGCATCAAGCTAAGCGGCTTCTGCGTAGGATGAAGCGAGCTTTTGCTCGGCTTCGGACAAAACAATACCGACTTATCCTGTGCCTTCCTGAACTCATGCACACCGAACCAACCAACTGCAATCAATTCATGCATCGGCAAATAATCTTTCCTCCCGATCACAGCATGGTTTTTAATCCAGACCACAAGCTGAGAGAAATGCACGCCAGCTTTTTCCATACCTTCGCGGAGAGCAAAGATCTGCTTATCGCTATTGAAGATGTAGAAAGAATTCTTGCGAGTGAGGTACGGGATGACTGGCGCGATCAAAGATTCTACAAAAATAGCGTACTGTTCCTCCGAAACATCTCCATCGTTGAGAATATCTTTGTCTACCTTTACCTTGCTGAAATCTTTTTTGCTGGCAGTATAATCAACGCCGTATGGAATATCTGAAATGAAAGCGTTTATCCTATTTTCTCCAATCGCCTTTTTCACAATGGCTGGATCCAAGGCATCTCCGTTCACCAGAATATGGTCACCGATCTGAAACATATCGCCGTACTGTATCTTAGTCATGATTTTTCGTGTTACTGATGAGCTTCGCTTTCTGACCCGTAAGTCTCTCGTATCGGTTGATGATGAGCTGACAAAACATAGGCTCGATCTCGATAAGATAAGCTCTTCGCTTGAGCATTTCAGCCGCAATCAATGTACTGCCACTGCCACCATACATATCCAAAATGACATCTCCTGGCTTAGTGCATCGCCGAATCGCTTTTTCATGAAGTGTCGGCGGTTTGGAAGTACTGTGTTCGTACTCATTACCCGCCAAGCGCTTCACAAGCCAGATGTCGAATTCGTCCAAGATATCGTCGATAAGTCGATTGCCCGTGCCAACCTCCTTATTCATCACCTCATTGAGATTCTGCAAGCTCTTGGAGAGATACGGGCTCCCAACCGTACCGTAAACGCATGGTTCATAGCATTTGGAAAATGCCACACCTGGAGTCGGGTTCTGCCCATTCTTGATCCACATGCACACCCGCTTGTTTTCTATACCCAGTTCCCGATAGAGATCCTGAACCATTCCTACATATTTTTGATCGCACCAACAAAAATAATGGAAATCTTTATTCGCTACAGAGAGAACGTTCTTCATACCACTATTCAGAAACTCCCGATATTCCACATCCGACTTGTTATCATCGACTTTTCCACCATAACTCTGCTTGCCACCGATTCCTTTATCGTAAGAAACGCCGATGTTGTAGATCGGATCGCAGTAGATGAATGAAGTCTTTTCATCTCCCATCAATCGCTTGATGTTCTGCAAGTCATGCGCATCACCACATAACAGGCGATGTGATCCGAGCTCGAACAAATCTCCCGCCTGTATATCTGTTTTCTTGATTTCCGCCAATTCTTTTTCTTCTTGAAAATTATCATCTTCCGTCTCGAGGCAGTTATCCCAGATATCAGACAAATCGCCATCATCAAAACCAACATCCAAAAGAACGCCCAAATCGAATTCTTTGAGAAGCTCCAGATCCCATTCGCCAGTATTTTTGTTGAGCCGAAGATTAAGCTCCCTTTCCTTTTCAAGATCTGGAATGTCCAAATAGACGACTGGAACAGTTTTAAGTCCCAGTTCTTTTGCTACCTTCAAACGAAAATGACCTCCGATGAGGATATTTTTTCGTGCCGAAGCAGCATTCACTATCAACGGATCAACTAATCCGAAGCGCTCAATGCTTTCTCGTAACTTTGCCTTCTTCTCATCGTCCCATTTACGGGGATTGTATGCGGCAGTCTTCAACGAATCCACCTGAATAAAGGTGATTTCCAAATTTCCCTTTCTCATACTTTTTGCCTGAGAAAAGGGCTAAAACACTAAAAGTTTCAATAAAGTTGGTTGGTTATCTTCTTTGAAAGAAAATACATGAATTTCAACAATCAGCGATCAAGTCCTCTTCTCGTGAAGATAATACTTAAAACGCTCCTTACTATTCACTCTTTGCTCTTTACCTTTTATGCTTTCTAGGTTGGTTCTAATCGGATTAGAGCTGGCATATTTCTATGACCTATTCAAGATTATTCTTTTTTTCCGAACCGTACAACTTACTGATGGGAAAGCCAAAATATTGAATTTTAGAGGCATTGAGTGGAGGTAAGTTATCAACTGCTTCGGCCTGGACTTCTTTCTGGGGTTGCGTCATTCATTGGGTTACACCTATGAACAACATAACCCCAGAGCAGAAAATACGGACTTTTGAGGGCTTTCAAGGGCAACAAGAGGCATTGGAGCCACCTAAGACCAAATACTGTCTATACGCGCGTAAAAGTACTGAATCTGAGGAGCGGCAAGTGCTTTCCATCGACTCACAGGTGAAAGAGATGCTCCAGATCGCTGAGCGAGACGGACTGGAGATTGTCGAGATTCGAAGAGAGAGTCACTCAGCGAAGAATTCAGGACAACGACTCGTGTATAACGAGCTGATCGAAGACATCCGCAAAGGTCGCTTCAACGGTATTCTCACCTGGGCACCGGATCGGCTCAGTCGAAACGCTGGCGATCTCGGGTCACTCGTTGATCTTATGGATCAGAAGCTTCTCATAGAAATCCGCACCTATGGACAATCATTCACCAACTCCCCGAATGAGAAATTCCTCTTGATGATCCTCGGCTCGCAGGCCAAGCTCGAGAATGATAATCGGGGCGTGAATGTAAAACGCGGACTGCGGATGCGTTGTGAAATGGGCATGTGGCCAACCTGCTCACCGACCGGGTATCTCAATGTCATGACACCCGAACGCCGAAGCCAAGTTATCGTCGATCCGGAACGAGGACCAGTCATACGAAGAATGTTTGAAAAGGTCGCCTACGAACGATGGAGTGGTCGAAAGGTTTACCACTGGCTCAAGTTCGACCTCAACTTCAAATCAAAGGGAAACAAAAATCTGTCACTGAGCAATATCTACCGAATCCTCCAAACCAACTTCTACTATGGCCCATTCGAGTTCCCGCGAGGGAGTGGCAAGTGGTACGAGGGCAAGCACGAACCCATCATCACCAAGGAGCTCTTCGACCTCACACAAGAGCAATTAAAGCGGGATCGGATTACACGGGACAACAAAGAATTCGCCTTCACGAAACTCCTCACCTGCGGACTCTGCGGTTCTGGCATCACGGCCGATGAAAAATACAAGAAACTAAAAGATGGGAGCACCGCCTCATACATCTACTACGGGTGCACAAGGTCACGTGACTTATCCTGCAAGCTCGGGTACATCCGCGAGGAGGAATTGATAGACCAAATGACGAAGATGATCGATCTGATTGATATCAACGAAATCGGACTCAAGCGACAGTTCGAAGATGAAGTAGAACGGTACAATCGGTTCCAACATTCAGTACTGCGCGTACACGGAAGAGAAAGCGAGATCGAAAAGAAACAACCATTCGATATCCGCGCCTACACCAAGTACATTCTCAAAGAAGGGCGGATGATCGAAAAACGAGAACTGCTCGCGAGCATGAAAAGTCGGCTAGTACTAGGAAAGGATAAGAAACTAACACTCAGGAAGTATGAAACCACCCTAGAATAGCCGTTAGTATTGAAAAAGTTCTTTGAAAATGTAATGATGAAAATACAATATTGCCTAAACCTATCTCTTCTTTGAGATAGGCATGGCGTCATATAGCACCCTACGTCAATAAAAACGGTCTCGTGACCGGCGCTTATTGACGTAGGTCGATATCTCGAAAGAGGTATCGGGCAGTTCCGAAAGGGATTGTCGCCCGGCTCGCGGGACCATTTTTGTACCTTAAAAACTTGAATCTCAATCATAATTAAAATCCTACGTCAAAATTATGTTTAATAACCAACCGCTTATTTGTACTGCCTGTGGCTATATTGGAAAGCCACAAAAAACAACAAAGGGAAATACGCTCATTGAATTAATTCTTTGGCTCTTTTTCCTGATTCCTGGTCTTATCTACTCCATCTGGAGATTGTCTTCAAAATACGATGCCTGCCCAAAATGCAAAGGGTCATCCATGATCCCAACAGATAGTCCAATCGGACAAAAAGTAATTAACGAACACAAGAGTAGTCTCGGAGTAGATCCTATTGAGACATATCGCACTGAAAGTAAAAGTGAGAACAGGCGAAATCTAATAATAGCCACAATTGTAATCGGGTTTATTGTTGTGATGGTAACCATCTCAGCGCTTATCGGACAAAAAGAAAATACACCCGTGGCTGTCCAGGTGCAACAAACTCCTCAACCCGCTTTCGATATCCCCAGTCTCATAGGAAAGGATATTGACGAGATTCGTAAAACATTAGGACAACCAACCAGTAAGAATGTCGAGGCTCCGAAAGATGTCCTCAACAAGCAAAAGCAACTGGGTGGTAGTTATGTTATGGAAACCTGGGATAATACCTTCAAAGCAAAAGGAATGGAGATTGGAGTAGAATTCTTTATAAAAGATCGCTCCGTAAAAAGTTTCTTTATAGGAGCAAACGATCCTTCAGGAGCAACAAAAGACAGACAGAGACTTCTTGCTATCGGCAACCTGACCGAAAATGATCCACGCTACAAGGTTGAGTTTATCAAAGCCAGGATAGACCCGACATCGTTCACTGGGGTAACTATTTTACCTACCAAAAAACGATAAGCATATGGAAACACAAGTCAAACTACAAAAGAAGTGGTATAAAAAATGGTGGGCAATTGTAGCCGGAGGATTCATAGGAATCGTAGTTTTGGGTTTTATCAGCGCTAAAGGAATGCCAGTACTAAGAGACGTTCCTACGGAAGTTAAGCGTTCAGAGTTGGAGTTAAATGGATTCGGAGTTGAAGCTAACGCGTCGGTGAAGATATATCTGAATGGGAATCTAACCTCAGAAACAAAGGCTGACAACGACGGTAATTTTTCGACACCTATTGTGTTAGTTGAAGGAAAAAATTCGTTATATGTGACTGCTAACTACAAAGATGAAGAGAAGAAAAGCAGCAAGAAAATCGTAACCTATATCAATCAAGAAAAAATAGACGCTCAAAATGAAGCTGAGGTAGAAGTATCGGAATTTCAGAATATTCAAGGTTTTCGAGGATATAAAAGCGCTAAATCACCAGAGTTTTATATCAAGAATACTGAAGCGAAATTCGTATACTCATGCAAAGAAGGACTGGTGGTATGTACAGTCTGGCTTAGAAGCACTGAGGGTAATATACCAAAAGAAATCCTCCATAGCTCAGGAAGTACTGGTGAAGCTTCTGGAGAGATAATCCTTACCATTGAGCCTGGCATCTATTATCTCGAAGCCGACACTCGCGATCGAAACTATGATGTCCAGGTTTATCAGAAACCCTTAAATCCATAGGATTAAATAACTTAGGAGAATATTAAAACCGCCAACACTGGCGGTTTTAATATTCTCACTCGAGGTTCTCGGGTCACCCTCGATACTATGAGCTTGATGCGGAAAGGGAGGGATTCGAACCCTCGGTACAGTTTCCTGTACGCTTGCTTTCCAAGCAAGTACCTTCAACCACTCGGCCACCTTTCCGAAATCAGCCAACAATCAACAAATAACAATAATCATGGTGACTTTGAATTCCCCTTAGTTATCTGTTCCTTGTTCCTTGCTCACTGATTTTTGATACTACCGTATTTCCCG
>Ga0172380_10004451_pt1 | contig 17978 bp, 18 predicted proteins | sample Leawe162metaG_FD_119747 | JGI IMG/M metagenome (GOLD analysis project Ga0172380, IMG submission 119747) | Leachate microbial communities from a municipal landfill in Southern Ontario, Canada - Leachate well 162 metaG | ecosystem: Engineered > Solid waste > Landfill > Unclassified | place... | reverse complement strand
CCTTCCTGCCGCCGCGGGGTTGGGGCGGCGCCCCGGGGGACGGGCGGGGCCGGCTTTTTCCCGGGGGGGGGGGGGGTGCGGGTGCCGGGGGGGGGGGGGGGGGGGGGGGGGGGGCGGGGGGCGGGGCGTTCGACGGCGATGCGATCAACCGGCATCACTGACAGGTCCAGCAGCGGGCCGGTGGGTTTGCCCGCGGCGTCGAACACCTGAATGACCGGGCGATCGAGATGATTGGGGTTGGCGGCGACGACGCGGGCGATCTGGCCGATGGTGAGTTTGACGTAGGAACCGACGGGGAACAGGCCGGCCGCCTGGACCAGGGCGCGGGTCGAGGGCTTGTGGAATTGCCCGACAGCCGAGGCACGGATCATCTGTTCCATCGCCACGTAGGGCAGAAAGTCCTTGCGGTAGTGGCGGGGACTGGTCAGCGCGGCGAAGACATCGGCGACGGCCAGGACGCGCGTCAGGTCGCTGATGTCGTCGCCGCGCAGGCCCGCGGGATAGCCCCCGCCGTTCTCGCGTTCGTGATGTTGATACGCGGCCAGACGGATGATATCGCTGACGCCTTCGACGGCGTCCAGCATCGCCAGGGAATAGACGGGATGTCGCTGGACCTTGTTGCGGTCGATGTCGCTGAGTTGGTCGCCGGTGACACGGATGCGTTGCGGGACGAGCAACATGCCGACGTCGTAAAGCAGCGCGGCCAGCGCGGCGGTGCGGATGTTCTGTTCGCTCCAGACCAGTTGTGCGGCGGCGGCCATGCTGAGCACGCAGACGCAAAAGGCGTGATCGGGCAGATAGTCTTCGCGCCGGGCGGGCAAAAGCGCCAGTTGCGTGAAGTGCCGGCGATGGTCGAGCAGCAGAGGCCAGAGCGTATCGACGACTTTTTCAAAGTCGCGGATGTGAACCGGCAGGCCGGCTTCGACGCCGGCGTACAGCTCCCGCAGACGCTCGGTCAGTTGATTGCGCAAGCCGGCCTGCGCATCGGCATCAGGCCAGGGCGAACCGGAGGCGTGGTGGAAATCCCAGATTTCCTGCTCTTGCGGCGCGATGCGCAAAGCAAGCGTGGGCATCAGTTGGCGGAGTTGTTCGACCAGCGCGTCGGCCATCGCCATGCGATCTTTGCGGAGGCGGGCGGCCTGGTCGGGTTCGGCGGCGAGCGGGCGGTATCCACCGGTGTTCAGGGCGTCGAGGTGATGGGATTCGACATTTTCGCCTTGTTCGATCAGCACGGACCCGCCGGCACCGAGGACGTCGTGATCGGCGGGCTGGCCGACCTGAAGCGAACGACCGTCGAATCGGGTCAGCAGACCCTCGCTCGCCAGTTCTTCGGGCGAATCGGCGAGCAGCACTTCCAGCACACCCTGCCGTCGCAGGGCCAGGACGTGGCGCGGCGTGAGCGTCGTGCCGGCGGCGATCATTTTCTGGCCGCTGGGCAGGAAGATCGCCTGGTCAAAGCAATCTCCGGCGTTGATCGAAAAAACGCGCACACGCTTCATGGCACATCCCTGATCGGCGCGACAGGACCGAATCATCGCGGCCCGGCGATGGGGCGGTCTTCGCGCACGGTTCCGACCTTTGTTATCGACAGAAAACGTACCCCTAATTACCAGGTTGCCCGCAGCCGATAATAGGGTACGCTGTTGATTTGATAACACCTTGCGCCAGGATGACGCCATGAGTGACGCTCCGTTGATGGTATCGGTCAGTGGACTGCGCGGCTGGGTCGGCCAATCGCTGACGCCGGAGGTGGCGGCCCGTTTCGCCGCGGCGTTCGGAAGCTGGCTTCGGGAATCGACCGGCCAGCCCCATCCGCATGTGGTGTTCGGGCGAGACAGCCGGCCGAGCGGGGCGATGGTCGAACGCGCCGCCACGGCGGGATTGCTGGCGACCGGCTGCCGGGTGACGACGCTGGGCATCGTGACCACCCCGTCGGTGGCGATCATGATCGACCACCTGCACGCCGACGGAGGCATGGTCGCCACGGCCAGTCACAATCCGATCCAATGGAACGGCCTGAAACCGTTGAACCGCGACGGCGTGGCGCCCCCGCCGGAGCAGGCCCGACAGATCATCGAACGCTTTCACACCAACCGCTGCGATTACGCGGCGGTCGAAAAGTTGCAGCCGGTCGATCACGACGACACGGCCAACCGCGTGCATGTCGAACGATTGCTGAAACACATCGACGCGCAGGCGATACGCAATCGCAAGCCGAAGGTCGTGCTGGATTCGGTACACGGCGCCGGCGGGCCGGCCACGGCGATGCTGATGGAGGAACTGGGCGTTGAGTTGGTGCATCTGTTCGCCCAGACAACGGGGCAATTCCCGCACACGCCCGAACCGACACGGGAGAATCTGGTCGGGTTGAGCGGCGTGGTGCGCGAGCATCATGCCGACATCGGCATGGCGCAAGACCCCGACGCCGACCGGCTGGCGCTGGTCGATGAACGCGGCCGCTACATCGGCGAGGAATACACGCTGGCGCTGGCGGCGATGCATGTGATGGGCGGGCATCCAGGCGGCACGGGGGCGGCGAATCTATCGACCAGCCGGATGATCGACGACATCGCCGCGACGAACGGCGGATCGGTTTATCGCACGCCGGTCGGCGAGGCGAACGTCGCGGCGGCGATGCGCAGGCACCAGTGCATCATCGGCGGCGAGGGCAACGGCGGGGTGATCTGGCCGGTGATCGCGCATGTGCGCGATTCGCTGACGGGCATCGCGCTGGTGCTGGAACTGCTGGCGACCACGGGCAAGAGCGTCGGCGGGTTGGTCGCGTCGATACCCGCTTATGCGATCGTGAAGGACAAGCTGCCGATCCAACCGGGCATGGCGGAACGAACCATCGCGGCGGTGCGCGAAAAGTTCGCCGGTGAAAAGATCGACGAACAAGACGGCATCCGCGTCGATTTGGCGGAGGGCTGGGTGCATGTGCGACCGAGCAACACCGAGCCGATCATGCGCATCATCGCCGAGGCCGCCGATGAAAAAACCGCACGCCGCCTGATCGACGAAGTGCGGCGGATTGTCGGACGCTGAAAGTCGTGGCATGGATTCAGTGGATGGGGGCCTCTGAAAAACCTGCCAACAAGCCCCGGCATGGCCCTTCTTAGGGCCTTGCCGGGGATCAATGCCCGGTTTTTCAGAGGCCCCGATGGCAAATTCGTTCGATTTAATCTGAAGTCCCCTGATCGCCATCCTCAATCCGAAATACTGGAAGTGTCAGCGGAGGAAGGCCCATTCGCGCAAGAGTTGAGTAGACAAATTCTCGCCAAAAAGGCCAAGCATTGTACGCACCGTTGATTTCACCGAACGCTCGCATTTGTTCATCGTTAAAATCGTCCATTCGTCGGACTTTATAAGACAAACCAAATGTAGCCTCTATTCGCAATGGTGTTTCGTCCCAAGAGGTTGATTCATTTTCGGCTCCATCCAGAACGAATCGGATAGAAACAGAGATGTTATTTTTTTTCCGATCAATTGTTGTGTTGGTTCCTCGACCGAGACGAACAGTTTTGGGACGTTGCCCATCGACAAGTTTCTGCTTCGCTCGAGTAGCGAGCAGCCGTACCTCAATAATATCAACTGCGGAAGCCACTGCTTCGGCAAATGCAATTTGATCTTTGTTCACCACAGTCTGTCTCCACGCATCAAGCGACCAGCTTCAAGCGGGGTTGGGAAAAATCCGCGGGAAGCTCAACATTAAAGCTACCAGTAACTTCGGTGTAATTCATGCGGAAATAGCGACACGGAGGTTCCTTGAGACCCCGATGAAACACTGCCAACCGCTCATCAAGGGCAAAAAGAACATCACTAATCGTCTTAATGGTCAGATTGCGATCGCCATTAAGCATTTGAGATACACTTCCTTTGCTCAAACCAAGTCGCTTAGCCAACGTACTCCTGCTGACTTGTTTTTCTCCCATAAGTTCGCACAGCATCTCCGTCACTTCCATGATCGCTTCCTCACGCGCAAGCAACATTCGCTCCTTCTTGCTCGCGGTCATACGGTCATGAGTCGTTCCCTGCATAATTTGTAGTCTCCTCAGACTTTGGGTTTTCGGGCCAAATGCTCTTTGCGTATTCGTTCCGCCCTATCTAGTTCATTTGGATCGGCTTTTTGCTGATTTTTCTTACACCCATGTGTGAGTACCCATTCATTTCCATCCTGGAAACAGTAAATTCGCTGCTTCCATATCTTGAAAGCGTATATGCCGTTTCTTTCAGAATTGAATTGATCCGTATTGGTAATCCTTCCAACATCACCCATACGAGCAAAGTAACTGAAAAATTTACGGCGTTGTTGTTTTGTGAGTTCGCTTTTCCTGCCCTCGTAAAACTCATAAGCGGGCATATTGCCCTTCGCGTCAATCGCGTAAACGATCGAGCATGCTGGCCCTTTATCATAGACGACGTTACTCAATGGATCGGGCTTTGGGGGCATGGAGTTTACATATAACTAAACACCTTGCAAGGGGGAAATGCAACTTAATTGTGGAATTATGTGTGCGATTTGGGGTGTTGTCAAATCCGCCCAAAAGTATTCCAGAAGACTATAGCACACACATAACTATTTTACAAAAAGACTTATGTCAATTGCCATGATCCGATCCCGCCTCGCTGACCGACACCTGCGCCTGCGCCGCTAATCGTCGGTCGCCGGGGTCCGTGAATTGCGTCACCAGCACGAGTTTGGTGCCCGACTGCGGCGGCTGGTCGAGTTTCAGCCGGAACAGATACGTTCGCGTGATCGGATCGAAGTGTTGACGATTTTCCTCCAGCGTCACAAGCGGCGCTTCCCATGAGTATTGCAGCGTGCCTTCGCGTGTGGCCAGCCCCGCTTCGCGCGGCGCCCGATACAGCTCGAATCTGAAATCGCCCACGCCCTTGGTGATGTCGCCGACCCGGTCCAGCAGTTCAATGCGGGCGTTGAGTACGAATGCCCCGGTCGCTTTCTCATATTCGATCGCGCTGAACGGATGCACCCGCATCGCCACCGGCACGAACGGCCAGGTCGTCGCGCCTTGGTATTGCTGATCCGCGTCCCTGCCGCCCTTGAGTTGCATCTCGCCGCACCCGCAAACGCCACAGGCCCACAGCAGCAACACGATGACATGGATGCTTACCTTCATGGCCATCACGTTAAACTTCCGCCGCTCAACCGGCAAGTACGCAGTCGGCCCCGTCCATGCCGCCACCGGCTTTTACCGTGCCGCCTGCTCGTCCTCACCCGATGCCCGCCCCGCGCCGGCGCGGTCGATCGACGCCTCCGCCGACACGTATCCCAACGCCGACAACAGCACCACCACCATCGCCACCACCGCCTGCACCGTCGCCATGATCGGCTCGACATGACTCGGCCAGATCAGCGTCAGCAACCCCGCCAGCTGCGCGCCCAGCGCCACCAAAAACTTTCTCGATGTGAACCGCGCCATGTTCCACGCTCCTTTGCAAAAAGTTCAAAGCCCCAGCAACCGCGTCACCCACGTTTCGACCCGTTCCACAACCTTCGCGCCGACCGCCATCGTCGCTTCGTCCTTCGCCGCCTGATCCATCGCCGCGCGATACGCCGGGTCGTCGGCCAGCCGCCGCACCGCCGAGTCGATCAACACCGACCGATCCACCGCCGCCGCCAGGTGCGGGTGTTCCCGCGCGAAATCGTCCCACCGAATGTCCACCTGTCGCTGCACCAGTTGCCGCAGTGTCGTCACGGTCGCCGTGTTCACCGCGTTCGTCGCATTCGTCGTGTCGCTCATTGCCCGTCCTCCTGTTGTTGTTGAAGTTGCTGCAACCATCGCCGCGCGTCCGGCACCGCGGCCAGCAGCGCGTCCTGCCGCTCAATCAACTGCATCGCCCGCTGCTGTGCCGCCATCGCGTCGGTCATGTTTTCCCGCCGCTGTTCATTTTGCCGTTGCAATTCCAGTTCATGCCTCAGCAGCGTCTCACGGGCCGCCACATACACCGCCGCGTGATCGTTCACCCACGCCTTGTCCAGCGTTTGCTGCTCGTTCATGTCCGCATCGAACGCCGCTTTCAACATCGCGCGTTGCTGGTCCATCCATGCCGCTGTTCGCTGCTGGTCAGTCGCAAGCATCGCCTGTTCCTGTTGCAATGCCTGCGTCACCACCCGCATCAGCGGGGACACCGCCGGCGGCGACGCGCATCCCGTCAAACCGCCGATCCCGCCGAACATCATCACGGCCAATCCCATCGCGTTACCGATCCGTTTGTCGTTGCATCGCATGGCCCACGCCCTCCAAAATCTCGCCCAGTCGTCTCTGCGTCCGTTCAAACTCCACCAACGCCGCCGTGTTTTTCCGCACCAACCGAATCAGCGTCGTCACCTGCTGATCGCGTTGTATCAACCGCTGGTGCGCTTCGCTGATCTGTCGCTCCCTCTTGCGGCTGTGACCCCGCTCCCACACCCATAACATCCCCATCAACCCCGCCACACCAAATTGCAACAGCGATTGATCCATCGCTCACCTCCTCTTTGTCATCGCACTTCCCACACCAACTCGCTCCCCACCGGCGAATCCCCCCGATGCTCGATCCGCGTCAACGTCACCTCCCGCCCCCCCATCCCCGGCGCATCCGCCGCCACGCCGATTCCCCATCCGTCGATCATCCCCAGCCGATCCCCCACGCGCAATCCCAACATCGGCCCCGTCGTCCGCATTTTCACCTGACTCGCCTTCGCCTCCGCCGCCCGCGTTGCCAGCCACTGTTCCATCTTCACCCGCTCATCCGCCACATCCGCCGCGCGCTGCCCGCCCGTCACCGCGTCCGCATACCGACTTGTCGCATCCACCCGCCGCCATGCGAAACGATCGCTCACATCGAATCGCATCTCCTCGAATCGTCCCGCGAACGGGTTGCCCACCCACCGCACGCGCCGCGTCGGCCACGCGCTCGCCACCGTCGCCGTCACGCGCACGCGCGCCTGCCCCGTTTTCGCCGCGTTGAAAAAATCAACCGGCAGCGCATCATCCTCCAGGTACACCCCCGCGCGATCCGTCATCACGCTCAACCGACCGGGGTACCGCATCCAATTCACACCCGCATCCACGCTCGCCTCCACCACCACGCCCAGCGACCGTCCCGCCTCATCCCGCGTCAAACACCCGCGAAAGCGAACGGTTCGCCCCGCCATCGAAAGCCCGTCGCCGAACAACGCCGTCAAATCAAACGCCGCTCCGCCATATGCTCCATCTTCATTCAACACCCATGCCCGATACACATTCGCCGTCGCGTCGAAATCTTCGCTGGTCGATTTGACGTATTGCGTATCCGCTTTCCCCTCATCGCCCGCCGACCAGCCCGCCGTCAGTATGAACGTCGATTCGACTTCCTGCGGTCCCATCTCCGCCGTCATCTTCGCCGGCCCGTGCTCCGCGATCGCCCCCTGCATCGTCCGCACCACACCCGCCGCATCGCTCAACTGTCCCCCGCCGATCGTCACAGACCGCCCCGCGCCCAACGCCCGGGGCCGGGGGCGGGGCCGGGGCCGGGGGCGCAGTCGTCGCGTTTCATGCACACCCTGACCGACCCAACTCAGATCACGCTGAATCGACCACCCCAATCGCTCGCACAAATCCTCCATCGCCGCGCGCATCGTCGATCCGTGAATCCCCTCACCCGCCCATGATGCCGCATCGCTGACGCCCAATCGCGCCGCCAATGCCGCCGCGTCCGTCACATCCTCCAATCGCTGATCCAGCATCAGCGACCAGTCGCATCGCCCCGTCACCGTCCATTCATCCCGCTTGCCGTCCAGCGTTTGTCCGATCCGCGTCACGCGACCGGTCATCATCGGCCACAACCGCGCCTCCCCGCCCTCCAATCCCGCCGCCGCCAATACCGTCACCCTCGCGCCCCGCAGTCGCTCCATCATCAACCGCTGATCCCGCATGTATCCCGCGTCCACCGGCTTGACCGCCAGCTCCACCTCCCGCTCATCCAACATCCCTCGCATCACCACCCGCTTCACCCACACGTCCGACCGCACGCAGCCATCCAACAACACCATTTCCCCTCGAAACCCGAAACTCGAAACCCGAAACTCGAAATCCCCCGCGCCCGCTTGTTTCAACGCCTTCGCTTCCATCACATCCCCTCCTCCAACACCACCACCAGCGAGTCCATCGACGCTCCCTCACACGCCGCATCCGCTTGCCTCAATGCCTTCCGGTCCCTCACATCCCCGCGTCCAACACCACCACCACCCCAATCTCCGTCGCGTCCCCGCGCACCCACGCCGACCAACCCGATGCCGCCACCGCGCCATTCTCGCTCACCGCCTGCACCTGGTATCTCGCCATCTGTTGTTTCACCGCCTGCGTCATCGTCAGACGGCTTCCCCGCGTCGCGGCCACCTCCTGAACCTGCGCCGCTTCAACGCCTTCCACCTGCTCCATCAACCGCACACTCGCCACCCTTGCTTCCAGGGGGGCCGCCGCCATCGTCGTCGCCCAAACCACATCAAACACCCATTCGTCCCCCGCCCGCGCCGGCCGCCATCCATTGCCCATCGGCCAACTCATCCGCATCGGCAACGCCCGCAACACCGCCCCCGTCCGCTCCACACGCACATGTCGAACCCCCGCCTCCTCGCGCCCTTCCGCATCCACGTGCCTCACCACGTACAGCGATACCTTCCCGTCCGCCGGCTCCATCGCCCCCGTCAATGCCGCACTCAACTCATCCTCACGCAGCATCATTCCGGGGCCGGGGGCGTCAAATCTCACAGACGCCCAATCCTCAAACGGCCCGTACACGTTCCACCCCGCCCGCACCATCGGCACCGTCATCAACGGGTCGCCCACCAGCGTCGATCCCTCCCCCAACACATCCAGCGACGCGAACCACGCCTCCCCCAACGTCCACCCCCGCCGCAACGCTTCAAAAAACGGCCCGATAGCCGCCCCCGGAACCGCCGTCACGCTGATCGCTCGACTCGTCCCGCCCGTCGCCGCATATCCCGCGTCCATCGCCGCCTTCGCCCAACACGTCCCGCCGCGCAACGATTCCGCCGTCGCCATCGTGTTATCCAATTGCATGGCGAGCACGCGCCGACCCGCCGGCTCGCCGAAAAATCCCGCCGGCACCGTCGTCGCCCGCCATCCGATGAAAAATCCGTCGTGATTCACCGATGCGAACGACACTTCACCCGCCGGCTCCGTCGGCACCGTCAACTCCATCGGCAAACGCAACGCCTGCCTCGCGGTACTCGCCGCCCAATCCAACATCGCCTGCCGCGCAAACGCATATGTGCTTCCGGGCGTCACCGCGTCCAGCCACAACTTCGCCTCCGATCCGTCGCCCAATCCCGCCGCTTCAATCGCCATCGCGCGATTCGTCATCGCCTGACTGTCCGCCAAGGTCGTTCCGTCAATGCGCGCCGTCAGCCGCAGTCCTCCACCGGTTTCCGGGGCACCAACTTCCGGGGGCGTCAATCGCACCGGCTCATTCGCATCGAACAACGGGTTCGCCTCCGAAACCGACGCGCCGGTCAACCGATGCAATCGTCCCGCGATCGACTCCACCTTTCCATCACCGCGCACATACTGACCCGGCACTCCGTGTCCGCACACAATCCCCAACACCTGCGCATCCAACCCATTGTTCACCAGGTACTCCGCCGCCGCGTCGCGCATCGCGTTGAACGCCGCCTCGTCAATCGTCTCTTCCGTCGCCGACTCCAGCCCCAGCAAATTGGCGAACGGCAAACCGCGCTGCTGTCGATACCACCCCGCCCACGTCACCGAATCCGCGCTCGCCTTGTTGTAAATCGCCAGCCATCGGGCCGCGTCACCCGCATCGTCCCGCTCCGCCGCCGCCACCACCGGCCCGATGTATTGGTCCGCGATCACCCACTCATCCAGCCACGCATCCCCCGTCGTTCCCTCGTCCTTCCACATCCCTCCCAGCCGCAGCCGCCCCGCGGCCCGCAACCCCGCCAAGCCCGTCCGCTCATCCGCCAACATCCCGTTGATCCACAACCGCGCCGTTCCCGCCGCGACATCCACTCCCACCTCCACGCACTGCCAGCCCAACGTGACCGCCAGCGGCCCGCTCAACGTCACTCCCCCCATCAACCGTAGCGTCATCACCCCGACCGGCGCATCGAACATCAGCCGCCAGCTCTCGTCATCCGACAGCGAGCGACCCTGCAACACCGTCACCCGGCCCCCAGATGCGTTCACCGGATGCAACATCAGCCGCGCATGCATGATCGCCGCGTCAGCGCCCAGCGATTGCTCCAGGTATTGCCCCTCCAGACCCGTCTGCATCCGCACCAGCAGACCCGCTCCGCCCCCGCGCGGGCGATCAGGGAATCCCGCCTCTCCACTTTGCATCAGTGTCACGCTCACAATTCCCCTCCCCGCCAGTTGTCAGCCCGCATGTATTGATACGGCACAAGCCCCGCCCCCAGCCCCACGTGGCCCTCCGGCCACGTCGCATCCGTGAAACTTCCGACCAGGGCGCCGTCCTGGAAGATCGTGAACAAACTTCCGACCGCCTCCACCCGCAATCGCCCGCCCACGTGGGGAATGGTCCAATTGCCCTTGTGTGTGCTGCTTCCGTCGGCATTGATGCGATGCACCATGATGAAATTCGCCGTGTGCATATAAAAGGTGTACCCGCCGTAGCCCGATCGCGGAATCCGCAACGCCCCGCCCGCGTTGCTGGGGAATGAATCCCATTCCACGAACTGATCCGACCCGCAGGAATCCGCCCACCGATAGCAACCGGTCGCCAGCGGAGCCAGATGCAGTGCCTGCGATGAAATTAGCTGGGCCATGAAGGCGTTCAGTTTGATCCAGTTCGCTGAGGTTTCCAGCGGCGTGCCGTTCGGTCCCCAGTTAAAGTCATCCCAAAAAATCCTCGGTGTCCACAACTCCGGCCCCGCGCCAAACTCGCCCCACTGCGAAACCTCCCAATCAATGTGCCGCAATATCGCCATCGCCCGTTCCTTTCCATCCGTTCACAGTTTTCAACTTCCGGGGGTCATTCCGGCCGACCGGCGCGAATCACCACCATCGCCACCACGTTCGTCGCTTCCTGTGAAATCGTCCCCGCAGCTGTCCGCGTCAAATCCACCGTCAGCACGTCCCCCTTTTGCACCACCTGCGTCCCGTCCGTCTTCATCACCGCCGCCGTCCCGTTCCCCCGCGCCGTACTTTTGAAACCCGCCCCCGCCGCGCTCGTGATCGTCGGTGCCGTATTCGTCAGTGTCGTCCCGTTCACCTTCGCCGTCGCCGTCACGCCGTCCGTTCCCACGCTCGACTGCATGTTCGTCCCGATGCTCAATACCACATCCACCACCGTTCCCGACACCGGCACCACGCCGATCAACTTCCCCGTCAACGTCGCCGCCAACGCACCCTCATTGCGGTACTGCCCGCTGCTCGATCCGATCAACGTGAACGTCGCCCCGTTGTACTGCTGCCGCAAATATCCCGTCGCCGCGTCCGGCCCCAGCGTCGTCACGTCCGGCAGCTTGCTCGGCAGATCAAACACCACCGCCACATTCGCCGCCCCGCCAGCGCTGTCATTGATGATCCGATGCGACAACTCCGCATCCACATTCCCGTACAACTGCTCGTGCCGATGCTCGCTGTCCGCCGAAACATCCTGTCCCCCCGTCAGTTTGTTCAGCGCCGCCGCATCGACCGTCGCGTTGATGCCGGTTAGCGTCTGGTTGATCTCCCCCGCCCCCGCCGTCAATCCCAGCATCGTCAGATCGGGTATCGCCAGAAACGCCTGACCGCGCAGATCCGTGATCGACGTGATCGCCCCCGCCTCGCTCACCACCTCCGCCAGCGGCACGAACGACGTGCGATCCGCCGGTAAACCGCTCGTTCCCGTCTGCACCGCGCCGCTCGCGTCCAGCCACACATTCGTCGTCACGTTGTTTCCCACCACCACGCCCGTCGCGCCGCCAAACGCCACCGCCGCATTGTGTATCACAACACTTCCGGGGGCCGGGCGAACGCCGATGCTCAAATCGCCGTCCTGATATACCCGCAGATCGTTCGCCCGCCCGCCGGCCAGCAACAGTCGCTGCACCAGTTTGCGAAACTCCAGGTAATACGGACTCCGCCCCGTCGGTATGTATTCCACGCCCGTCGGCTGGTCCTGATCCATCGCCAACAACGCCGCGTCATCCGGGTATCGCTCGCTCATGTTCCGCTCCTCGCCGCCCCTCTGGGCTGAATGTGCATCACAAATGATCCATCCACGCTCACGCCGCTCGCGGGCTTCGCGTTCGCCTCAATCTCCACCACCCTCGCCCCGCCCACCTGCGCAATCGTTCTCCCGCTCCCATCCTCCACACGCAAACTCAATGCATGTGTACCCCGTGCCAACTTCCCCGCCCAGCGCCACGCCACGCCGTCCATCCCCATCGCCCCCACGCCAAACTCCCCCATCCCGCTTCCGGGAGCGCCGGCCGCGTCATGCCCGAACTCCCCCTCGCCGAACAATCCGCCGAATCCGCTGCGAAAGTCCATCGCGTCCCACAACCGTCCCTCCGCCGCGTCCGCGCCATCCACACTCACCACCACCCGCGCATCAATCGGCAAACCCTCGTCCCGCGACATCGCCAACTCCGCCGCCGGCCGGCCCGATTGATCCATCCACGCCTCATCCGCCTCCACCATCCGCAATTCGACACCCACATCGCCCAGCCCGTCGGTATGCAGCCACATCTCCCGCTGCCCCGCGTCCATGCTCACGTCGTACAACACGCCGTTGACATACACCTGCACCAATCGTTGCCCTTGCTGCCATGCGATCCACGTCAAATGCAACACGCCCGGCAACGTCGTACTCCGTAACAACACCTGCTCGAAACTTCCGGGGGCGGGAGTCATGGTTCACCTGCCTGCACATACTGTGCGACATAGTTCATCCCCAACCGCGCCCCGATCCGCGTCACCCCGCTCTGCCTGAACGCCACCAGCACCATCCGTTCGTGATCCCGGCCCAACTCGTCGATCAAACTTCCGGGCACGCCGCCGGTCGCATCCGCGATTCGCCGCAGTTGCGCCTCCAGTCCCGCGACATCATCCGCCAGCAACATTCCCCGCTGTTCAATCTTCCGGGGTTCGCGGCCAAGCATCGTGACCGTCGCCCCATCCGCGCCGGGCGATGCGTGTTCGTCATGCCGCACCGTCACCCCCCGCGCCACAAAATGATGCGCCCCCGACCCGAACAGGTTCTGTCCTTTGTAACTGCTCATCACCCGATCCCTTCCTCGTTGTATCAAGCACGGGATGACGCCGTCCTCACTTCCGGGGGCGGCGGCAGACCGTGGTAAGCCGGTGATTACTTCCGGGCATCACCCTCGCACCAATCGCCCCACGCCCGGCATCCTCCACACATCCGCCAGCCCATCCCCGTCCGTATCAATCAACACCCTCGCCCCACGCATCGCCTCCGCGAATCGCCGCCGATATTCCCCCGCCTTCGCCTCCAACCCCGCGCCGCGGTACGCCAACTCCAGCGTCCCCAACGCCTCCAGCCGCTTCATCAAACCGATCGACAACACCGACGCCTCCGTCAATTCACTGTTCGCATCTTCCGCGCCGGGGGCGATCCCCACCGCCCGCAGCAACTGATCGTGAATCTCCGCCGCCTGGGGCGCCAACGTCCGCGCGATCACGGTCAATACGGTCGTCGCGTTCAACCCCGTCGGCTCAAACGCCAGTGACAGCGTGTGATCGTCCGTGATCGTGTTCGCCGCCCACGCCGCGCCGTCTGATTCACTGCTGCGAATCACCACCACATCGCCCGGCGTCAACCCGTTGAATCCGCCCGTCACGCTGCTCAGCACGTTTCCCGTCAACTCGCCATCCGTCACCTTCAACTTCGTCTGTCCCACCAGCGGCAAATCCACAAACAACCCCGGCTCCAACATCAGCAAATCGCCATCATTTGAAAAATTCGGCATGGTCATGTTCTCCTGAATGGGAGTCAGGAGACAGGAGTCAGAAGTCAGGAGTAAGAAACCACCGCGCCCGACTATGATTCTCCGTCTCCCGTCTCCCGTCTCCCGTCTCTTATCTCCTTCTTCCCAAGCCCGACCGGAGCCGTTACGCTCCGGTCGAGGTTCCCCCTCCAGATTTGTGCATCACGCAGCCGTCAGCCCGCGAATCACCCCGTGAGCGTTCTCGTTGCGAAGCTCCAGCGTGTATTCGCCGACGATCTGACCCGTCTCCTTGTCGCCCGTCCGCGCCAGCGGGTTGTAATGGAAACTGCGACCGGCCAGCGGCAACACATCGACCCGCGAACTGTCGATCAGCAGCACGCTGTCCGCCGGAACCCACCGGCTCAACACCACACGACAAACGCCGAAGTCCGATTCGTACACACTGACCAGATCGCGGAAGCGCGTGGTTTGCGCGTCAAAGCTCCGGCTGGATGTGACGAAGCCGTTGATGCGACGCTTCTGGAAGCCGTTGACGACGAGGGTGTCGATGCGGGCCGCCGATTGCTGCCAGATCGTCCGCAGCGCCTGGTTGAGTTGTTCTTCGGTCAGCGCGGCGTCCGCCGGGAAACCGCCGCCACCGGGGGCGAACACGTTGGTCGTGATGAAGGGAATGATGCCCTTCATGCTGCGACGCACCGTGTCGGACCCTTGCTGATTCGCGGCCGGCGAAACGCCGTTGATGACCGTGTTTTCCAGATCGCGGATCATCTCGCGCAGCCGCTCCTGCTTCTGGTAATCCAGTTCATCAGCCATGCCGACCGTGTTCACCGCGCGCTGCGTGCCGCTGACCGACACCGCCGAGGTGAATATCTGCGTGGAGTTGCTCTTGCGCGACCGATTGGTGAAACGGACGCCCGGCGCGTCATCGCCTTCCAGCGCGGCATTGCCCAGAATGTGCAGCGTCTGCCCGTCGGTCATCGCCGCGGCGGTCGTGGCGCCGTAACCACGCGCCACGGTCAGCGTGTTGGTGTTCACCGCCGTGACGAAGAACACTTCGCCCGATCCCTCCGGCTTCACCTGGTCGCCGACGCGGAACCGATCGCCATTGGCGACTTCGATCGCGGTATCGACATCGGTCTGAGCGCCGTTGAGCGTGTCGGTGTTGGGCAGAAGCTGATCCTCCAGCCATTCGTGCCGCGTGCTGGTGGCCACACGCTGCGGATCACCCAGATGATCCAGCAGCGGCGTCTCGTAGGGACTGACGATGCCGATCACATCCGCCAGGTCTTCCGCGATTTCCGGCAAAGTCACGCCGGCCGAGTAAGTTGCTTTTCCAGTAAAAGACATGTGCATTTCCTCCAAAAATTAGGGTTCAGGGTTCGGGATTCAGGGTTCAGAAAATCGTTCGTTTTTCGACGAAAACAAAACGATTCGATTTCACAAAAACAGCATGATTTCCGCATTGTTTCGCCGGTTTTAATATTCTATTTTCGTCGAATATAGAATAGGGAATTTCCGGCTCATGCCTGGTGATTCGCGGTGCGCCTTCGCAGGCGCAGGTAACGCAGCAGGTCGCGCCGGTCGCCGGACTGACTGGCCTGCTCGGCCGCGTCGTCGAGTGTCCCGCCGCCGTTCCCGGGGCGGGGCCGGGGGCTGAGCGTCGCCCCGCCTCCGCCCCGACGGCGGAACAGATACGGCTTGCGTTGCCGCAACTCCTCCACCGCCGCCGCGACATCCGGCTCATCCATCTGCTCCACCGCCAACTCCGTCAGCAATCTCGCCGCTTCCAAATCGACCGCGTCGGACTCGACGAGCATCTGGTCGATCTTCCGCCGGCGTTCCACCGCGTCGATGGTCCGCCTCGCCAGGTCCAACTGGTCCCGCAACCGCTGATGTTGCGATTGAAGCTCGCGGAGTTGCTGCTCCGCCTGTTGCGCCCGCTTGCGATACCGAATCGACTCGGCGACCGGCACCCGCTTGGCGGACGGTTCGTCATCTTCCGAAGCCGGACCCGCCCCCGGAAGTGAAGCCGGTCGCGCCGATGTGTGCGCCGGACCCGCCCCCGGAAGTGCGACGGGTCGCGCCGACTGCGACTTTTCCGCCTCGGCTGGGCTGACGTCCTGTTCCATCTCCAAAACTTCCGTTGTCGTCTGACTCATCGCTCATGCTCCTTTCACATCGTGGTTGCGATTTCTTCACGGTCCTTCTGTCCGTATCCCAGCTCGGCGAGAATGACGTGCTCCGGCACGCCCAGCCGCTTTTTGATCTCCGCGTCCTGCAATCGCTGCGTGGTGTTTTCGGGAATCGGACTGGGCCAGTGAATGCGAATCCGTCGCTCGTCCGGTTGGGTCGGCAACACCCCGGCCAGGTCCATCGTGTGCAGCACCAGTTCGCACAAACGCTCGATGCCCGCTCCGTAGGTGATCCGCTTTTTCTGCGTCCGCGCCAGCAGGCCCATCATCACGATGCGCAGTGCGTTTTCGCTGGTGAGGTTGCCGATCTTGTTGCGAATCAGCCCGGCGGCGGCGGCGGTGACGGCGCTGGTCTTGTCCATCGCCTCACGGATTTCGTTGATGTGCGTGTCTTCCGAGGGGTTGGCCGCGTCCCCGCCGAAGGTTTCGATCGTCGCGTCGGGGTTGTCGGTGGTCCACATCTGTCCCGGCGAGATCGGCCGCTCCAAAAAGTTCTCGATCCCCTTGCCCAGGTACATCTTGAACGACTGGAACGTCACGCGATTGGCGCGATCGCTCAGTCGCGTGTTCAGTTCGTCCTGCAACGGAATCAGCGGCTCGACTTCGCTCAGCCCTTCGTAAAAGAACGGCTGCGGCAGATTCTGAATATGCACCACCGGCAAACGCCCGATCGGGTTGACCATCTCGTCGATCAACTTCTGCGCGTGGTACACACGAATCGTTTGATCGGTCCAGTGTTCGGTGACATCCACCGTCACCTGCCGGCCGGGGGCCGCGCCGCCCCCGGAACGGTCGATCAGCCGCGCGAGAAAACGGTTGCGTTCGACGCGGTTGAGTTGCTGCGTGTAATGCAGCAGGTAGGCGTCGAGTTTGCGGTAGTCATCGGGATTCATCACCGGCACCGCCCGGGGGGCCTCGACCGTCTCAATGGAGATGTTCGCAGCGAAGCGCAAAGCGCGCTGCGTCGTGTCAGGGTTAGACGGGGCCTGGTTCGGGACAGGGCCGGTGATGGAATCCTTGGAAGAATCGCGGGAGGAACCACGGTCTGGCCGAAGACGGCCATCCCGTGCTTGAGTGAACGGCGGCAAACGATCAACGCGGAGCATCAGATCGACGAAACCGTACACCCCGCCGAGCAACGCCATGTCCTGGAAAAAGCCGATGCCTCCGTTGGCGTCGAAGACGTTGGTGAGAACGCGTTCGATGAGCGCGGCTTTGTCCCGGTCGGGGCAGAGCGATTGCACGGAGATCGGCTGGCCGAACATGAAATCAACGAGGGTGTGGACGCGCCAGCCGATGTCGTTTTCGATGACGATCTCGCGGGGCGAGCGGTTGTTGATGTCAGGGTCGCAGCGGCGGATGCGCCGGGGCAAACCCTGTTCCTGCGCCGCGGCGTACTGGCGATGTTCACCGGCGGCGGAAAAATCCAGATCGTTGCGATAGTACGCCCACAACCGTTCAAGGGCCGGTCTGATTTGTGAGCGGTGTTGATGAATCAGCAGCGCGATCAGGTCGTCGTTCACGTCGGCTTGTTTCGGATTGGATTGTTGTCCGGCTACCATTGCTTGCCCTCGTGTTTGGTCCTCACCCTTGGGCCGGGGACAGGCGAACGGCGCATGAATGCGTCGCCCCGGAAGGGGGTGTTGACGTAAATGCCAGCGGGGACGGGAGAAGAAAAATTCGCGGGAAAATCGTAACCCGCCGCGAAACCGGCCCCGGCGGGGGTGCATGACACCCTACGCGGCTTGTCGGAGGGGTGAGCCGCACAACCAGTAGTGGTTCCAGCGGTCGTCGTTGCTGAGCCACAGCGAGCGCAGGGCGAGGATCGGTTCGACGCCGGCGGT
>Ga0172380_10004450_pt1 | contig 17984 bp, 12 predicted proteins | sample Leawe162metaG_FD_119747 | JGI IMG/M metagenome (GOLD analysis project Ga0172380, IMG submission 119747) | Leachate microbial communities from a municipal landfill in Southern Ontario, Canada - Leachate well 162 metaG | ecosystem: Engineered > Solid waste > Landfill > Unclassified | place... | reverse complement strand
TTGATAAAGGCTTCTTGCACAATATCGGCGGCATTATGCTCATCTTGAGTTAAATTAGTGGCATAACGCAAAAGTTTGGTCTGATATCTTTCAATTATAACGGCATAAAGTTCCTGATCTTCCGATCGGACTTTTTCAATAATTTCTTCATCAGAATATGTGCTATTTTCAGGCATAATAAAATTATAGCAAACATTAACAAACTACACACTAAATTCTAAAAAAAAAATTTAGTGTGTAGTTAAAAGTGGTCTTTATTTTAGCGATTAGCATTAACGTTGGCAGAATTTCTACCAGCGCCCCTACCACCACCATTGCAAGGGCCAGAGCCAGAATCATTTCGTAGTCCTAAACCTAATTCCTGTCTAATTTTCTGTGCTTCTACGGTATTGCCCTGTTCCATTAACTCATGAGCTTCCGCAAACTTAGCAAAATTATCCTTGTTCACAACCTGCATAACTCGGCCATTACCGACCATCAAATTCTTCCAGGCTTCATAGTCATTATTTTCAAAGGCCTCTTCCATAGCTTCATGACGATCTGTGGAGTAATTCGGACCCTGAACAGTCGGATCACCTTGATAGGCAAACACGGAAGCGGCAAATAAGCTAACGATACCAAGCGTTAAAGCTAAAGCCCCTAAACCTAAAGTAATTTTTTTCATATTTTTATATTTATATGATAATTAATTATTTGTTCGACCTTTACTTATATCTATACTACAAGACAAAGGACGATTTTCTTTCATTTAATCTTCTCTGAATATAAAAATGCCTAAATTATATAATTAAGGCATTAAAATATTAAAAACAGTCAAACAATGCTATCAAGCCTTTTATTCTGATAATAAGCTGGCCTGCTTTTTAAAGCGCTTCTCTTTTACATCCCCTGTGGCTTGTTCAGAAAGAGTTATAAGTTCTTTATCATAAGCAAAGACCTGAGGATCAAGCTTATAAGCCATGTCGTTAATTCCCATTAAATACAGACCATCTAAGCTGGTTAAGCGAGATAAGGCGACATAACCCATACCATAGCCGAAAGAACGACTTAAATCTATCTCGGCGGCTTCTAGAGTCATTCCCTGACTCTTATGAACGGTAATAGCCCAGGCTAAACGAAGTGGTACCTGAATAATTTTAGCGAGCACTCTATATTCATCATCAATCGTCCAGCTATCTGGCAAAGCAACAATTTCTTCGCCGGAACGCAAACGAACAATCGGATAATTACTTTCATCAAAACCGACAATAATTCCGGTCGTACCGTTAACATAAACCGCTTTTTCTTCAATAAATTTATTCTTTACAAACATGACCAGAGCCCCTTCTTTAAGAATCAAAGATTCCGGCACCAGACAATTTTTCTTTAACGATTCAACTAATTTTTTTTCACCTTCTCCTGACATTCGATAAGTAAATTCTTGACCATCAATTTTTTGTAACTCGGCATCATTAATGGCATCAACGTCAGCGTTATGAGTAAACAATCGCACCGGTCTATGGGTAGTTTTTGTTTTCTGATTTAATCTGCTATTTAATAATTCCACCGTTTTAGCATCAACCTTATTCTGTCGTAAACTTTTTAAAATAGCCGTCATCTTTTTATCATTCTGCCGATGCTGTTCATCTAAATAACAAACTCGTAAATCCATCTCCGGCCAAACCTTAGCTTTATAAACAAACTCCGCCTCATCTTGTCCGGGCGATATCGGCGGTAACTGGAAAAAATCTCCCGACATAACAACTTGTATTCCTCCAAAGGGTAAGCCGTTATTCTTAAACTCCCGACAGACAGCATCAATCATATCTAAGCGATGAGCATGGAGCATAGAGACTTCATCAATTACCAAAACACTTGTCTTATCAAACTGTTTTTTTAAATATGATCTTTTAGTTAAGGCGTAAATTTCTCTGGGACTTAGATAATCATGAATACCAATTCCCGCCCAAGAATGAATAGTGCGTCCGCCAAGATGAGTAGCAGCAATACCGGTGGAAGCCGTAACTGCCACCACAACATTTTTTTCTTTTAGATATTTTATAAATTGATTCAATAAAAAAGTCTTACCGCTTCCGGCCGGACCGGTTAACAGCACATTATGACCTGCTTCTAAAATTGCCAAAGCTTCTTTTTGTGTCATTTAAACAAAAAACTTAAATCAGAATATTAAACAAATACCCTATTAAAATAATACCGAGAGTGACAATACCAAAAAAACTAGCCAATAACTGCCATTTTAAAACCTTCTTTAAAATCATGGCTTCAGGTAAAGATAAACCAACAATGGCCATCATAAAAGCTAAACCGGTACCGATTGGTATACCTTTAGCTATCAACGACTGGATAATAGGAATTACTCCGCTAGCATTAGAGTAAAGAGGGACGGCCAAAATAACAGCTACCGGTACTCCCCAAATACCAGCTTTTTGCAAATATTCTTCAAAAAATCCTCCCGGAACATAACCGTGAATTAAAGCACCGACACCGACACCAATCAATATATATAAAGCAATCTTCTTAATAATTCCCAAGGCTTCTCGCGATATAATTTTAAGCACTTGTCTGAGAGGTAATTTTTTATTAACCGCTTCCCCTTTTTTTGGCGATTGAATATTCCAGACAAAATCAGCGACATATTTTTCCATTTTCAACTGGCCTAAAATAAAACCGCCGACCATACCAATCAAAATACCAGCCAAGACATAAATTGCCGTTATCTTTAAACCAAATAATCCAATAAATAAACCGATAGCCACCTCATTAATAAGCGGCGAGGTAATAAGAAAAGAAAAGGTGACTCCCAGCGGTATTCTGGCCTGCATAAAACCGATAAACAGGGGAATGGATGAGCAAGAACAAAAAGGAGTGACAGCACCAAATACCGTGGCGAGAAAATAATCCAAGCCATAAAAGCGACGAGACACTAAAAAGTCACGCAGTTTTTCAATTGACAAATAATAGCGCAACCAGCTCATGAAATGCGTAATAACAACAATTAAAAGCAATATTTTTAAAGTGTCATACACAAAAAACTCTAGGGACCCGGCCAGAGCAATGTTGCTAATGTGGAACAAATCGTAGGTTAACCACTTAGCAAAATATTCCAAGGGATAAAATATGTTCATAATAAAATACCCCTAATAATTTGTATCAAAGGATTCCTCGCTGAAGCATGAAAACCATGGTCACCATCAAGCGAAATTATTTTTATACTGGAATCAAGCTCTCGCAAATCAACGGCTGGCAATATATTATCCTGATTAGCTTTAATAACAATTATTTCAGTTTTTTTGGCGAAAGCATTATATTCAATAAATGGTTTTACTGCCAAACGTTCCTGCCAATATTCTTTAGGGATAATCTTAGTTAAACCGGTTGAAGACGGAATGACAGATGTTCCCTCTAAATCAAGTTTAACATTCGACTTAGCTCTATAACTTACTAACGTACGCTCTAAACCCATATCAAATATAGGGGTAAGGAGTACAGCCTTTCTAATTCCCTCCGGTTTAGCCATCGCCGCCACAATCGTCCCTGCCGAATGACAAATTAAATCTATAACTGCCTCCGGATGATTAGCTTTAGTTTCCTCAATAACTTGAGTTAATTTATTAACTAAAGAGCTAAGAGGAGAAATAAATATTTTATGTTCATTTTCATCTACTTTAAAATAATCAAATAATATTGATTCTACTTCCGGAAGATTTTCGGCAATCTCCGACAGAAGACCATTATCGTCTTTGCGGGTTCCGTTCCCATGTGAATAAATAATGATGTGTTTTTTATTTTCCATAATATATACAAAAACCGTTTGTAATTTATCAAGACACCTGGCTACATAAAACAACCACTAAGGTTGCAAGATGTCTTCAGTGCGACCATTAATAGAAATAATTACATTATCAACACTAGAAAATTGTTTAAGAGTAGCATTAATTTGAGCAATAATCGCCGCACTACGACAGGAGCCACCACCCCTCTCTAACGCCTCATTAAAATCTACTTTAGCTACCCCATTTTCAATCGTTAAACTTTGAATCTTAACATCGGGTCCGATAATTTTTGAAAAACCGTCCGCTTCTTCTTCCAAAGTAGTACCAGCTAGAAGTTCATTGAGAGCAGCTCGAGCGACAGCGACAGTCTTAGCCATTTCTCTCTCAACCGGAAAAACTTTATTGCAAGAAACTTCTGGATCTAATTTACTATTATTAAAAAAAACTTTTATCTTCATTGTTTCTGGGCTAACTGAAAATTTTACTGGTACACGTAAATCATCATCATGTTCCGGCAAACCAGAAGGATTATCTTTTTCCAAGACTAAGACACCGCTAGTACTCGTTGAATAGTTAAAATTTAACTCCGCTTGAAATGGCACAAATTCTTCAGTCATCCAGTCACCATCAGCCTGGGCTACAGCCGTTCCCAATAACTGACCACTATCGTCATAAATCTGGATAGGAAAACTAGCTTCAAAAAACCAGGTACCTCGAGCTTGGCCTGAAATAGTGAGCGGGCTACTTATAGTTTGATCGGGTAGTGGCGTTTCTAAATATATAAGGTCAGATTTTTTTTCAGGCTCAATAATAATTTCCGGATCCTGAACAGGAGCTTTATTTAAATAATTAAAAAGTAAATATGACCCACCGACGGCAATCAACAAAATTACTAAGAACACGGCGATTTTTATTGTTTTATTCATATACATATACATAAATTATATAACAAATCTAATATTTTATAAATTAACGGCTCTTTCTCCACCCTACCAATACTTTGCGTATTTCTTCGGCTATGATAATAAATACTGCTACCAATATAACTGCTAGCCAGTCAGACCAATTAAGCGGAACCGTTTGCAAAAATCTATTCATGAGCGGAGTATAGATTGCTAGCATTTGCAATAAGATAACAATAACGGCTGAGCCTATTAAAAATTTATTGGAAAATGGGTTCATGCTGAAAATTGATTTATCTTCTGATCGACAATTCCAAGCATTAAACCATTGAAACGCGGCCAGCACGGTAAGCGACATTGTCCAGGCTTTTGCTAAATTATTTTCATAATAATTACTAAATAAATATAAGGTACCAATGGCCATCACGACGGACATAAATAACATTCTTTGCGCCATTAATTTATCAACCAGATATTTTTTTGGTTTTTCAAATTTACCACTAAGTAAATTATTTTCCTTTGGCTCCATCGCCAATGAAACATCTAGGAAACCATCAGTGACGAAATTTAACCAAATAATCTGGGCGGGTAAAATTGGCAAGGGAAAACCTAAAGCGATAGCACCGACAATTGTAAACATCTCTCCCAAACTCGTAGAGAATAAATATAAAATAACTTTTTTGATGGTTTTATAGATACTCCGACCCTCTTCAATCGCCGAAACAATACTCTCTAAATTATCATCAAGCAGGACAATATCAGAAGCTTCCTTAGCCACTTCAGTGCCAATTTTTCCCATAGCTACGCCTAAATCGGCCGCCACTAAAGACGGCGCATCATTAACTCCATCTCCGGTCATAGCTACTACAATTCCCTTAGCCCGATAGGCATTAATAATTCTCATTTTATGTTCCGGATTTACTCTGGCAAATATTGATACCGCCGCCAGTCTTTCTGATAATTCCATGTCGGACATTTCATCAATCTCGTTACCAGTGAGCACTTCATCATTTTTCTGCCAAATGCCGGCTTCTTTAGCGATAGCTTGAGCGGTTATCCTATGATCTCCAGTTATCATAACTACTCTCACGCCGGCCGATATAGCTTTTTCTATAGCAGATTTCGCCTCAAGTCTCGTGGCATCTTTCATGCCATAAAAACCAACGAAGGCCAATTTTTTTATTTTTTCTGCTTTGAGTGTTTTTCCAGTATCTTGATCAACCGCAAAAGCCACTACTCGTAGTCCATCTTGTGACATTTTATAAAAAACCGATTCTAACTTTTTTCGCTCTGCGGCAGTAAGTTTTTTTTCTTTACCATCAATTAAAACTGTTTCTGATAATTCCAAGATAACTTCGGGGGCACCAACAACATTTAAAAAATTTTTATTTTCAAAATCACAGAGAACGGCGTGATATTTTAATTTATAGTCAAAGGGAATCTCTTCAATGACTGGTGATTCTCTTTCTAAATTATCTTTATGAAAGCCTAGTTTTTGCGAAAACACTAACATTGCTGCCTCTGTCGGATCACCGGACACTCGCCAAATACTATCTTCTTCTGAATACATAACACGAGCATCGGCACAGAAAGAAGCAATTTTTCCAGCCAATAAAAGTTCGGAATAATTTACAGCATCAACAACATGACCATCTAAAGAAATATCACCCTCTGGCTCATAACCCACACCCTCAATATCAAACATTTTTTCTCCGACATAAACTTTTTGTATAACGAGTTCATTTTTAGTAATGGTACCGGTTTTATCAACAGCAATAATTCTGGCCTGCCCCAAAGCTTCAACTGCCTGTAATTTTTTTACCAGAGCATTGCGCTTACTCATACGCCAGACTCCCATTGCTAAAATAAGAGTGACCACAATAGGCAGCCCCTCCGGTACAATTGAAACACACAAAGAAACAACAGTGGTAAACATTTCCTTCATCGGATTACCCATCGCCATACCAAGAGCAAAAACAAAAACAGAAACAATCCCTACTGTTACAATAATAAGTCGGGAAAGATAACGAATATTAGCCTTCAAAGGAATCTCTGTATCAATAGCCGCAATTTTTTTAGCAATTGAACCTATCACTGTTTGGTTGCCGGTAGCAACGACAACCGCTCGACCATTTCCAGCGACTATGTTTGTCGCTTTATATACAATGTTTTTATATTGAGCGAGCGATTCTCCCGAGAACAACTTTTCACTTATTTTATGTACCGGCTCCGATTCTCCGGTCAAAGTCGCCTCATCTACCTTGAGGTTATGAGAGAATATAATACGAGCGTCAGCAGGAATTTTTTCTCCCTCTTGCAGAATAATAATATCACCGGGCACAATTTCCGTATCAAGAATAATCAGCTCTTTATTATCTCTAAGTACCGTCGCTTTAGTTTCAACAAATTTTTTAAGAGCCAGTAGAGTGTTCTGGGCTTTACCTTCCTGGATTGCTCCCACGATTGCGTTAAATAGAAGGACGGCAAGGATGATTGACCCATCAACTATTTCTCCCATTATAAACACCACAATACTGGCCGACACGAGTATATAGATCAGGGGGCTACTGAATTGACGTAGGAAGATAGTAAAAATACTGTCCACTTTAGCTTCCGCCAGCTTATTTTCTCCGTACTTTTCAAGCCGCAGCGCTACCTCCTGGCTATTTAGACCACGCTCGCTTGAGTCTAATTCTTTTATAATAGCTGCTGCTGATTTTGCGTGCCAAAGCTTATTCATGAAGGTTTTATTAATTTTAGTTATTATTCCTTAGCGGCTAGACTAAAACTAACATAAACTAAGTGCCGCAGAGGAAGTCTCCCCTAATTAAACCAGAGGCGAATTTTGATATTTTGCGTAAAGTATTTTTATGCCTAAATAAATGATTAAGAATTAATATTTTTATTATAGCAAAAATGACACAATAAATATAATATATTAAAAAGACCTAAAATTAATTATTTAGGTCCTTAAAAGTTTTTGCGCTGTTAATTTAATTTCTTGCAAATCATTTTTAACTATCACATAGTTAATAAAATTTTTATCATTAAACAAAGTTTCAATAGCTTTAATAATTTGCAGAGTTTCTCGGCAGTTATTATGTAAAGATTCTAGATTTCTATATCCCTCAAAATTTAACAGATTATGCCACTCATTGGCTAAACGTAAAAAAGCTAATTTCGGTTCTTTTTTTAACCAATTTTTTACTTTTAAATCATAATCTGGAAACCCTGATAGTTTATTACGACTTATGAAACTAACCATTCTAGCTACAGCTGAACCGAATTCTTCTCGTATATAACGTAAATTAATTTCACAATCCTCTACTATATCATGCAATAAAGCCCCGACGATATAGTTAGCGGGAAAATCCCAGCGCCACATGAACTGAGCAACCATCTCAAGATGAAATAACACCGGAGTATTATCACGTCGAAATTGATGCCCCTGATATTTAATGACTAAATACCAAGCCTTGAGAATTTTATTTCTCTCTGGTGGGAGATAATGATCAATAATCCATAAATAGAAATTACTAGAATTTGTCACGAAAGAATTAATTCCCGAACAACGTTTATATTTTTTCATTTTTCCCTTCCTTTTTTTGTTAATGTCCTAAAATTTAATTTAATTAACTATAACACAATTAGTATATTTAGCAACATTTATCTCATTAACTTTTTGCAGACTCATGATAGTCTTGTTCGGCATTGACCGCCCAAATATTATCCTTAGATTTTATATTATTAATAATATTTTCTACCGCCACAATAGCCGTCAACATAGAGTGATCTTGATTATTATATTTATGCATGCCGTTTCTACCAATTAAAAAAAGATTTTCAAATTGATCGACAAAGGTTCGAATGATACTAAACTGGTCGTAGCTACCAAAGAGGGCCGGGTAAGCTTTTTTTACTCTAACAATTGTACTGTCGAGCACCTTACATTTTTCGATAATATTAATTTGAGCAAGCTCATCAATCGCAAAGTCAATAAAATCTGAATCAGATTTTCGCCAAAGCTCATCGCCTTCATTACAAAAATATTCTAGCCCCATCCAGACCGTTTTTTGGTCTTTCACTAAATATGGACTCCAATTGTTAAATATTTGTAAACGGCCAATCTTTACATCTGGCTCTTGAATATATATCCAATTATCGGGAATGAGATTATTTGCTGTTTTTAAATTAGTTTTATTTTTAATTTTTAACTCTTCAAGTAAGAGGCCAACGGTAATAAAATCTCGATATAAAAGATCTTGAGCGACGTTTAAAACTTCGGTTGGCGGCACAGGATTTAAAGCTTGGACTAGCTCTCTAACGGGCATAGTCGAGAAGAAGTAATCTCCTACCCACTTTTTAATTTCACCGGTATTTATATTTTTAACCTCAACTTCAATTATTTTATTTTTCCAAGATTTAAGCCCAATCACTTCGTGATTTAAATAAATCTCCCCGCCACGATCTTTAATAATACTCGCAACTTCTTCCCACATTTGTCCGGGTCCAAATTTAGGATATAAAAATTTCTGAATTAAACTCGTTTCCACATTTTTTTGAGAAAATGAATTTTTTCTTAAAAATATCTGTTTAAAATAATGAAGCACCACCTTAGAAATTGAAAGCTCTTTAATTCTTTGAGCTCCCCACTCTGGACTAATCTCAGCGCAAGGGACTCCCCAGAGTTTTTCAGTATAATCTTTAAAAAAAGTTAAGTATAATTCTTTACCAAATCTATTAATAAAAAAATCTTCAAGGGATTTTTCTTTTTTAATTGGGAAAAATTTGATTATCAAATAACTAGCAACTATTTTAAACATTCTTAGCGGACCCAAATTGTAAATAGTATTCGTATTCAAGGCGACGGGATAATCAAAAAATTTCTTAAGAAAAAATATGCGAGAAAGCCTCTCGCGAATTAGCATGACTTTGTCCGTTTCTGTATAGTCTGCTTCTAAAAATGAGTCTATAATTTTTTGTTCCTTATCTAAACTTTGTATTGGCATTATATTTTGCCACCATTGCATAATCCGATCTGATTTAGAAAAAAACCTGTGTCCGCCCATGTCCATTCTATTACCACGGTAATTTACAGTTTTCGCTAGACCGCCTAAACAGTCGCTCGTTTCAAAAATAATCGGCTTTAAATTTTTATCATTTTTTAGTAATTCAAATGCGGCCGTCAAACCTGCCGGGCCAGCGCCAATAATAATTACAGTTTTTTCTGATTGGATACTCATACTGCTTACCACGTAATATTTCATGATTCCATTATAGTCATTATTATACACCAGTTCTTATCAATTTAAAATCCAAATTTTTTTGTTAAATTCTATTAATTAACTTAACAATTTGAGTAATTTAATATATAATATTTACGTAATTGCGTGTGGCTATTAAAAGGTATTATGTTAAAAAATCACAATCTTAAAGATAAAACTCTATGGTTTATTTTCACTGCCTTTTTTATTATAACTTTATGGGCGATATGTAATCATATTCCTTGGCGTGATGAAGCACAAAGTTGGTTACTTGTCCGTGATCTTAATTTACCAGAACTTATTAATCAAATGCCTTATGAAGGCACGCCACCCCTCTGGCATCTCTTGGTTTATCCGCTCGCTAAACTCGGCTTACCTTATACTTCACAGCTAATTCTTCATTATCTGTTAGCACTCTCTTTGGTTTTTATTTTAATCTTCTTTTCTCCTCTCCCTAAGAAAGTGAAGCTTATTCTTCCCTTCACCTATTATTTATTATTTGAATACACTGCAATTGCTCGCAATTATAATCTGACTGCGCTTCTTTTATTTATCATCGCCAGTATATATTCAGTTCGTTTTAAACGTCCAATTTTATATGCCTCTTTAGTATTTTTATTAGCCTGGACAAATATTCATTCTTTAGCCATCAGCCTTCTCTTGGCCGGTCTTTTTATATATGATTTAATAAAAAAACAACAAGATAATAAAAAATATCTAGTTGCTTTTGTTATTATGCTCTTGGGTATGTTTTCAACCATTCTCATGCTTACCCCCCAATTAGACCAATATTCCGGATTTACCTTTTCAGGATATTCTTATACTACCCGATCTCTCGCTTCTGCCCTTTTCCCATTTTTTACTACCTCTAATCTTCCTATTTATTTATCTGTATTGATAAGCTTACTTTGGCTACCATTTATAATATCTTTTTTAAAAAGCTGGCAAGCAAAAATTATTTTTATTATACCAGTACTTTGGCTGGAATTTATCTTTCTTTTTAAACACGTGGGCGACTTGCGTCATTATGGACTCATTCTCATATTTTTTATATTCGCCTGGTGGCTTGACCTGATTATTATTAAAAGAAAAATAATTTATAAACATTCTCTGAGCGCCAAAATTATTTTTAATTTATTTTTAGTCTGCTTAATCATAAACTCTGCCTATGCACTAAATTTTTTTTACAAAACTAACAATATGTTTTTTTCCGGATCAAGAGAAATGGCTCAATACATAAAAAATAATAATCTTAAACAAGAAGAAATAGCGACTTATCCCTCATATTCCGGGAGCGCTCTCTTGCCCTATTTACCGGGAAAAGAATTTTATCAATTAGACGCTCAGAAAAAGGCCACCTTTCTTACCTGGAATAATGCTTTCTCCACTGGGGTAAACACTCCTTACGCTATCCTAAAAAATTATTTAAAGAATTACTATTCCTTGCCGAAAAATAAAGTTAAATCTGTCCTATTGTTAACTACCCTACCCCCCGGATACGACCCTGAATTAGAATTAATTTTTAAAAATTCCCGTGAGACCGTAAAACGGGATGAATTCTTTTATTTATATCGGCTGCAATTGGAGTAAAAATTATTTATATATGAACCGTTAGACGCATTATATATGAGCCCGAGCTACGACCAAGACAACATAGATCATTTTTTCGGTGCTATTATTTTGCACCAATTCTGTTAATTGTTCTATCTTTGTTTTTATCTCGCCTCCTAAGCGCTTTAGTGAAAGTAATTGTTAAGGTAATAAAAAAATATAACATAACAATATACTTTTTGTCAAAGCTCCTATTTACTGCTACAATAGGGATATATTTAAATCAAATAATAAAAGCAAATATGTCTAAAAAAGGACTAGCCCCACTCATTTTAGTCGCAATAATTCTAATCGCCGCTATCTCATTTTTAATCTATCGGGATTATAAGTCTTCAGTTGCACCTGACCAATCTATCCAGGCCAACCAAACTGCCACTTCAACTGTAGAGGCGACTAATGAGCCAAATATTGGTTTTATTCCTAACTATCAGGAAACGGCCATAGCTCTCAGTCAAGTTCCTAACTACCAAGCACTTAAAACTAAATATGGTCTAAACCTCTCAGAGGCTCAAGAAAAATACTTGAACGAAAACCGCTTCTTACTTATTGACTATGACCAGGTTCCCTTCTTTACGCCGGGATATAATTTTGATCAATGGTTAAAAGATTCCGATTCAATAGGTGGTGGCTCTATCTATGAGCGCAAACCCGAGAATGCTGTTTTAGTTACCCCAGATACAGTTCTTCATGCCTACCATAAATATTTTGAATTAACTTTAGAAGAACTGGAACAACATGAACTTAGCCAAGCCTTAGGTGATTTTTTAACTGGCTTACATGCCAATCTGGCTAAAGCCGTTCAAAACAGTCAAGGCGAAGTTAAAGAGCGCTACCAAAACCTAGAAGCACAAATTGTTTTGGGAAGAATATTATTTGAGAACAAAAGTGCTGCTAAACCAAATTATTTTAATAACCAAGACGAAGAAGAAAAATATATTACTAATGACAAAACAATTGACTCGTTAGCTAATGCTAATAAATTATTAGAAAAATACTCAAGCGATCTTACTCCGCAGTTCATTAGTGCTATCAAAGCGGATTTAAGTGAAATCTATGCCGCTGAGAATATTGGCGCTTCCCCTTTATTTATACAATATGACGATCAGCTTAGAACTGACTACACGCAATTCACTCCCCGCAGCCACTACACTAAAAATTCTTCTTTACGTGCCTATTTTAGGGCAATGATGTATCTTGGTCGCAATAGTTATTTACTACACAACGATCTCGGTCTAGCTGACACTAATTTACTGGTCAAACAAATGGCTGTTAACGACGGGCTAACAACTCCTTTAAACTCGTGGCAAACAATTACTAATATTACCGATTTCTATGTCGGCCAAAGCGACGACCTAACTTATAATGACTGGAAAAATTTTGCAACGAGCGTGCTTGGTACCGGAATTTCCGATGCCGATTTGATTTCTCAAGCCAACATCACTAAATTAAAAAATAATCTTGACCAGCTCAAAAGACCAAAAATATTGTCCGATGTAATTATTGATGAAAATATGGCCAACCGCGATAAAGCGAGTTTACTCAACCAATCTTTATCTTTCCGCGTCTTTGGACAAAAATTTTCTTTTGATGCTTCTATCTTAAATGACTTAACTGCTGGACAAGAGAAAACGGAAGTAAGGCTACCCTCCACTCCTTCCGCCTTATTCATCCCCGCCGTACTGGGTGACTTAAAAGCAGAGCAACATGTTGGTAATTTTTTGCAACAAAGCTCCGGCTTTAGCTTAGAAGAAGTAAACGACTTCATGACTAAACTTGGAGAAAAAAAAACTGCAATTAAAACTGTCAGCGAATCTGAATGGTATAATTCTCTCGGCAGTTCTTGGCTTTATGTTCTTGGCTCTTTAACGCATGACTACGGCATAAATTATCCGCTTTACATGCAGTCTAGTTTATTCTTAGACAAGCAAATCCAAAGCTTCTTGGGCTCCTATACTGAGTTAAAGCATGACACCCTGCTCTACGCCAAACAAAGCTACGCCGAACTTGGCGCTGGTGGTTTTGACGACACCGTCCCACCAATAGTTAAAGGATTTGTTGAACCGAATCTAGAATTCTGGAACAGATTTACCAAATTAGTTAATCGGACCGAATTACTTTTTGAAAGTAATAATTTATTTAAGAATCATAGTGCCATAGAACGCTTAAATCAATTCAAAAAAATCGTCGCTCTATATACAAAAATAGCTGAACAGGAATTAAAAAATCAGACTACCAGTGATGAAGATTATGAAACTCTGCGCACAACTAAATTAACTTTCATGGCGCAACCTTTTGCAGCGGTCGATCCAACAGAAACATCCGGGCAAACAGCTTTGATTGCTGATATTCATACCGATGTAGTTAAGAATCAAATCCTTTACGAAGCAACCGCTAAACCATATCTCATGCTCGCGATTGTCGGTAATGAAAATTCTCCACGTGTCGTTGCTGGTTTAACTTACAATCACTACGAACTAAGCGATCCGATTGGCCAGCGTTTAATGGATGAAAATTGGCGCCACCGCGTTTATAATGATAATAGTCTTTTACCAGCGAAAAATTTTTGGTATAACTCTCTTTTGATTAAATAAAGATAAGCTTAATTAAATGAAGCCAAAAAAAATCGCCATTGCTGTCGCGACCTTTCTGGCGCTCTTAGCTATTTTAACCTTAGTTTTTTTGCGGATTAACCCGAGGGAGACTAAGATAGACGAGATTAATAATACTAATGGGGTTAATGAGACTCATGAGCTTAATATTGATTCACTTCTCAACCAAACAATTGGCACACAATATAGCGACAGCCCCTTCTTTCTCTCGGCCATAAAACAAGATAAAACTAAGCCGTCAAGAGAAATTATCAGCGGCCTGATTGTTCCGCACCATTTATTAGCCAAAGATATTATTGCCGCTACTTTTGCTTATGCCTCCCGAGGAGATTATCAAAATATCGTTCTGCTTAGTCCGGATCACTTTGATGCCGGACAAAAAGAAATTTCTGTAACGGAACGAGATTTCTCCACTGTTTTTGGAATAATTACCAGTAATAAAGAAATCGCCCGTCAACTGAAAGAATTATCTTTCGTGGGCGAAGGCGATTTTTTTTATCGTGAACATGGTCTAGGAGCCCAACTGCCCTTTATTAAATATTATTTTCCCCAAGCAAAGATTATTGCGATTACTTTTAAGCCGACAACTTCGCGGGATAAGCTTGATCAAGTGATAGCAATTTTAGAAAAAACTTTAGCACCAAATTCTCTAATTATTCAAAGCACAGATTTTTCTCATTATCTAAGTCCAGGCCAAGCGATACTTGAAGATACTGAATCAATTAATATGATTAAAGGCGAAAATGTCGGCCAGGCTTTAGATCTTGGACAACCGGCTAATATTGACTCAACCGCATCTTTGTATATTCAGGCCAGCTTACAGAAAAACTTCTTCAAGAATAAGCCGGTTGTTTTAGAACATAAAAATTCTCAAGACTATACAACAGAAGAAGTTCTTTCTTCAACGAGTTACATAGCCGTCGCTTATCAAACGAACATAACAGTTGCTGATAACGCCAATACGCCCACTGAAGCTTCCGGAAAGGCCAATTTTATCTTTGTCGGCGATATTATGCTATCGCGCTATATCGGCGAACTCATGATTAAAAAGCAGAATTACGACTTCCCTTATGAAAAAATTAAAAATGAATTAGCTGGTGCCGATTTAGTTTTTGGTAACCTGGAAACACCGGTATCTAATAAGGGCGAATCTACCCACACTCTTTATTCTTTCCGTGCCGACCCACAAGTCTTGTCAGGATTAAAAAACTCCGGCTTCAAAGTAGTATCGATCGCAAATAATCATATTTTTGATTATAAGCTAGAAGCTTTCACCGATACTTTAAATAATTTAAGAAATGCTGATATCGCTTATGCGGGCGGGGGTGATGATTTTAATGAAGCTCATAGTGGCGCCACTTTAGAAATAAACGGTATTAAAACAACTATCCTTGCTTATACCGATTTATTACCCAAGAGCACAGCGGCCACAGGAAATAAGGCCGGCATTGCCCACCTTGATGAAACGCAGATGATTAAAGATATTAAGACTGCTAAAGAAAAATCTGATTTAGTAATTGTATCTTTTCATTGGGGCCAAGAATATCAAACAAAATCAAACGCACATCAACAAAAAATTGCTACGGCCGCGGTTACGGCCGGTGCCGATTTAATAGTCGGTCACCATCCACACGTTGCGCAAGAGATCGGCGAAATACAAGGTGTAAGCGTCGCCTATAGTTTAGGTAATTTTATCTTTGATCAAAATTTTTCCCCGGAGACAGAAAATGCTTTAATGCTTAATGTAAAAATTGAAAATAAAAAAATTGTCCAAGTGGAACCACGGACAATTAAGTTCACTAATAGTTATCAGCCATATTTGGAGTAAAATTTAACCTAATAAAAAGATAGCGTTTAATGAAAATTATAGACTAACAAGTCTTTTAGACGATATTTAATAAATAGTTATATTTTATCTGACGAAGATGTATTTATATTTGCTTTTTCTAAAATATTATCAACAAACGGCAGGTTAACTGCACTGAAAAATTTTGCCAAAAAAGCTATTATAATCGCTGCGATTATGGTTGCCCCTATAGCCCTAGCAATCCCCGCAACAAGCCCTCGTAAAAACGCTTGTTTAAATGAATTTCTCTTTTTAAGATTTTGATTCAACTCTTCTATGTTTTTTTTATTAGCAAAAAGGACATCAAGGATTCTTAAAAAATTTATAATTGATATAAAGGGTTTTCGATAATTTTTAATTTTAATAAGAAATTTTTTCATAAATAAAGTATTTTAAAAAAAACAGGGCTAGCCCTATACTATAAATCCCAACTAACAGGCAATCTTCCGGTAACGGGTTTAATTCCAAATAGTATGTCAGCCACTCCAGCTCCTTCGCTGCCAGGAAGCCAAGCAGCGATAGCGGCATCCCAATTTTTTATTTCCTTTTTTATTTCCAAAGGACGTCCAGAAACTATTATAACTATAATTTTTTTAGAACTTTTCTTTAGCTTCTCTATCGTTTTCAGATCAATATCGCTTAAAGATAAATTTTCACTATCTCCCCATCCTTCAGCATAGGGTTTTTCTCCCACAACCATAATACCAATATCAGCTATTGTATTGCTATTATCAAAATTACCTTCCTTATTATAAACTAAATCAACTTGAGGAGACACTACCTCACGAATTCCCTCCAAAATCGTGGTACCAGGAGTCCAATTTCCATCTATTCCTTGCCATTCTACCGACCAGCCACCCAATTGCATACCTAAATTATCCGCGGCATCTCCCGCGACGTATATCTTTTGGGAAAATCTAGAAATTGGAATTAATTTATTTTCATTTTTTAAAACTACCATTGATTTACTGACCGCTTCCCTTGCTATAGCGCGATGCTCTTTAGATCCGATGCCTTGAATAGATTCTAGATCTTGAGTTATATTGTCAAATAAACCAATCTCAAACTTTACTTTTAGTATTCTAGCCACCGCATCGTCTATTCTTTCTTGACTGATATCTCCATTTTTTACCGCCGTCTGCATATCTTCCATAAATTTTTCATATTCAAAAGGAAGCATAACCATATCAATCCCAGCATTTATCGCAATTACTGCTGATTTGTATTTACTTTCATCAATTTCATAAACACCATACCAATCTGACACAACAAAACCATTAAAGCCGAGTTCTTTTTTTAACAAATCAGTAATGAGATATTTGTTTTCAGAGATTTTTTTATTTTGCCAACTATTTAAACCAACCATAACACTAGGCACACCCGCTTTAATCGCAGCTGCAAACGATGGTAAGTGTCTTTGACGAATTTCTGCTAAAGTCATATCTGACTCTCCTTGGTCAATTTTAAAATATTCATTATATGATGATCCCCAAAGCATAGCTCCAGCTCCAATAAAATGCTTGGCAGTGCCAATAGGGTGATAAGGACTGGAATTATATGATGCGATTCCTTTTAAATAGGCAGCCCCAAGCTCAGCCACTAAGGATGAGTCAGAAGAAAATGATTCAAAAAATCTTCCCCACTTTGGATCATTCAAAACATCCAGATTAGGCGAAAAATTCCAATAAATACCAATAGCTGCTAATTCTTCTGTAGTTGCTAAAGCAACCCTCTCAACTAATTTTGCATCGCCAGTAGCCCCTAGTCCAATAAAATGAGGGAAAACCGTGGCAGTTTCCAGGTTTGCGTTCCCGTGTATGGCATCAGCGCCATATATTATTGGTATTCCTAATCTCGTAGTTCTACTGATACGAGTATAACCATTCACCATAGATAACCAGCCTGCCGGTGTATTTATTTCTGGCTTTGAACCCATGCCACTAAGTAATCCGCCGAGTCCATACGAAGCTATATCAATG
>Ga0172380_10004449_pt1 | contig 17988 bp, 16 predicted proteins | sample Leawe162metaG_FD_119747 | JGI IMG/M metagenome (GOLD analysis project Ga0172380, IMG submission 119747) | Leachate microbial communities from a municipal landfill in Southern Ontario, Canada - Leachate well 162 metaG | ecosystem: Engineered > Solid waste > Landfill > Unclassified | place... | reverse complement strand
TGCAAAGAACGTCGGCACCAGTACCGAGAAGTACAACACGATCGCCGGCTTCAACGCGGGGATCGCCCTCCTCATGGCAGACACCGACCTTGCGACCGCGCACGGCGGAACGATCATCCACGACCCGGAGGAAGACTCTTACTCCGCGACCCTCAAGTGCCACGACGCTAACGGGGAGTTGTACTTCGTCAACTTCGCCCGCGACCAGCTCAGCGTCTCGTCCTACTCGGACGACGCGATCCTCGCGAAAGTAGAGACCTGGGCAGACACGGTCACCGCTCTTGCGTAAGGTGATGGCGATGGACAACGAACTCATCATCGTTGGAGCATTCCTCGGTGCAGGACTGCTCGCCTACGTGATCATACCGGGGATGCTCGTCATCTGGGACCGGGTCCTTGACCACATGGTGTGGAAAGCACAGGAGTGAGAACAACGATGGCAGGGGAGTAACGTCCCCTGCACTTTTTTATGTCCCTGATCCTTTGGGGGAAAGCCGATACAGCAAAGGGGTAAGATTCCGCGAGGGAGATTCGATGATCCTACTCTGGATATCTCATTCCATGGGATCCTCTGGCAAACCCGCCATGAACACTGCTATATCTGCTATCCATGGATCCCAGTGGCAACCCCGCCATGCACCTTTTACGGGTGCAAATGCAGTGAACCCCCGGGGTTTCGTGCGGGATACACTTCCCTCACTGCCCGCCGGGTGAGCATCGCAACGACGCAGTCAATAAGCCGGTCTCCCGCTGCTGGAATATTCGTCTCCCCGTCACGTAATATACGGATAATTGCGTCCCGTGCCACGTCATCAGGAAGTAATCCCCATCCTGCCTCGTCCAGGATGTGGAGCGCTGCCACTGCCTGCGCTACCGCACCGGGTTCCCGCGCCCAACTTCTCAGGTACTGCACGAACCGCTCCCGCTCTTCCCCGCTGGTGCTATCCACATAACCTGCCGTTACTGCGGCTTTCCAGAGATCCTCCTCCGTTATCCCGAACCGGGACAACCGCACCAGCACATTGCGCTGGGATGCAGGCGAGAGACCGGTCTCCTTCTCCAGTGCGGCAATCGTTGCCCGGATCACCGTCGTACCGATCAATTCCCCGAGTTTCGCATGCTTACAGGCATCCGAGAGATGGAGAGAAGAGCCGGGGTTTGTTACAATGGCGATCATGTCCGTCCCGGACCCGGTCGCAATCCCGGTCGAGTAGATGCTCCGTGCCATCAGCTGCTGGAGGGCTGCGGTCTTTGCCTCAGTAGCGGTCATCACCGCACGGGACATCGCATATTCCGGGAGATCCGCGCCGACGAAAAGGAGGGTATTGATCGTTCCGCCAACCGGCTCAAACCGTCCGTCCGTTTCGTGATACGAAGCAGGGTCCCCGGCTCTCCCGCCATTCTTGTCGATCCCTGCGGTAACAACTGCCGTGACCGAAAGGTCGAGATACGCAGCAGAAACGATGGCGGCGTTCTGCATCTCCGCACGGGTGATGAGCCCGCACGCTGCATCCGGATCGAGCGACAGGCGCGCGGCTACACCTTCGAGATACGCCTTCACGCCCCCATTGGCGTGGCAGTCGTCGCACGCCGCGAGCGGTATCTGGTGGTTAAAGACCGCCGTGAGATCTTCACGATATCCGCCATTCTGCCAGGAGGTGGAGAGAACGTTTCGTTTATCCGGGAAGCGGACGACAAGGGCACTCTTTGTGCGCTCGATGCTCTCTCCGGCAGGAAGCCGGAGCCGGGTATTATCCGGAAGGATGATTTCGTCACATTTCATCGTGTCACCGGTGTTCTATTACTTCCTTGCCATCGCAAAGATGGCAAAAATCCCCAGGACAGCAGCGATTGCGGTGAACCCGGGGGTTTTCGCAGGAGGTACCGTTGTTGGCAGCGATGCAGCACGTTCTTTGTCCACAGTACGAATAATGCGGGTAACCTCTTCAACCGCATCCGCGATGCGGGGACCCGGACGGCTGATGATGTTGGCATCAACAGCATACACATCCTTGTTTTTGACCGCGGAGAGGGATGCGTACTGCGGGTTGGTCATGAACTCTTCAAGGATCACATCTTTCTCCGAAGAATCCATCCCGCCCCCGCCACTGACAATGATGATATCGGGATTGGTCATCAGGAACTCCTCAAGCGAGACCGTGCTCCAACCGCTCCGGTCAGAGAAGACGTTCACACCCCCCGCAAGAACGATCACATCGTTTTGCAGCGTGTTGTTGCCGCTCACGTAGAGGGGCTTGTGCCAGACCACGTGGGCAACCGTCAGCGGGTGTTCGGGCAGGGGAAAAAGACGTGCTGCGGCAATACGGCGCGAAAGGTTTGTTGCCAGTTCATCTGCCTGGGTTTTTGTACCGGTTAGTTCCCCGACTAACCGGCAGTCCCGTATGACATCGTCAATAGTCTTGGGTGCCACAACCACGACCGGCAAACCAATCTCCCGGAGCCGGGTCACGGTCTCTTTGGGTGTGAGATCCGATGCAACGATCAGATCCGGTCGTACCGCTGCTACCTTCTCGATGCTGATAGCCGAGTAGCCCCCGATGCGGGTCTTGTTCTTAACCTCGAGGGGATAGTCACAGACATCCGTTACACCAACCACCCGGTCAAGCAGACCGAGGGCGGCAAGAATCTCGGTATTGGATGGCGCCAGGGAGACGATACGCGTGGGTGTCGCATTGAAGGTGAGAGTCATACCGGCATCATCAGTGACCGTTATCGCTGTTACGGGCATTATGCCAAGGACCAATGCCATTGCCATGACCAGCAGGACTACACCGTAGTTTTGGATTCCGGGGGATGGATTCATTTATTGTACTCCGTTCATGATCGATGAAAGATACCTGAAGCTTTTTTTTGCCGCCGCGAGTTCCCGCGTCTCTATGACAAGGGTTGCCTGCTGCGGGAGTTGTTGTACCAGGCAGGGAAAGTCGATCGTCCCATCACCGCACGCGAGATGGTCATCGTTCGTCCCGCCGTTGTCATGGAGATGCACGTGGCTGAACGCTCCCAGTTGAAGGAACGCCTCAAGGTTCCCGTTGAGCCAGGCATGCCCGCAGTCGAGCGTCACCTCCAACCCGCGTTCGGCGAGTTCCGGGAGGAATGCGGGTGTACGGAAATGGCAGCACTGCCACCCGCCCATGTTCTCGATGCAGACCCGTACCCCGTGCTCGTCCTGGAGCCGGGCAAGGTCATCAAGCGACGAGAGCAGGGAGGCATAGGAGCGATCCCGTACCTGCTCGTAGGGCGAATACCCCGGGTGTACCACGAGGTGGTCTGCACCGATGCGGGCGCAGGTTGCGAGCACGTCGCCAAGCACCGACAAGGACGCGCTCCGCATACGTTCGTTGACTGCCGCGATGTTGACATCGCTTGTCGGGGCGTGGACAGAATACGTAAGCGGGTACTCGCTGCACGAGGAAACATCCGGGAGGAGGTCGTGAAGTCCGTCACAGAGGATCTCGACATGCGATGTGCGACCGGCAAGGATGCCAAGCGCTTCATCGAGCGGATGGTCAATGCAGCAGAATGTCGAGATGAATAATGGTCTTTTGTTCATGGGTCACGTCTCACTCGTTGGTTCCGGGTGTCACCGGGTACAGGTGCTGGAGTATCCCGTCGTAGCTGGTGGTACACTGTGCACCGGCAGCACACAGGTTCTCAAAAGCTGCGGCGGCAGCTCCTTTGGCATAATCATACGAGGAAAAATCCCTGCCTTCCGGCAGGTGGATGATGATCCGTGCCGGGTCCACTTCACTGAGTGCTCCTATGACCGGCAGGTTGCCGGTTCCCACCGGGTGGACGGAGAGGATGATGCGGTCTGCCCGCGAGAGCATCCGTTTAAATTTCTCCAGTGCATGGGCAGGAATGGGGGAGAACGGCAGTACCGGGACGCAGGGAATATCCAGTGCCTGTGCCGTGAGGTAATCGGTATCCGTGGTGGCAAGGATGCCAAGAGAGAGCGACAGGCATTTCCCGGAGAGGAAGTGCAGGAGATCAGATCCGCTTCCGCCACCGGAGATCACCTGAACGTTCAGGGGTTTTCCTGCTGAATTTGTCCCGTTTGCGGTTTTTATGGGCATAAGAAAAGTCCGACCGGTAGCCGGGTGGCAGGAGGTAACGACGTCGGCACCATAGACCTCCCGGATTTTTTTTGGTGTCAGCACCTGTGCGGGTGTGCCGTCAGCCACCAGCTCCCCGTGCTGGATCATAATGAGCCGGTCGCAGTAGAGTGCGGCAAGATTGAGGTCATGGAACACCCCAACGATGGTCGAGCCCGAACCGGCAAGCCGGCGCATGAGAGTGAGAATATCAGATTGGTGGGAGAGGTCGAGGTGTGAGGTCGGTTCGTCCAGGAGGAGCACCTTTGTGTCCTGCGCAAGGGAGCGGGCGATGAGCACCCGTTGCCATTCCCCTCCGCTCAGGGTACGGATCGAACGGTCGGCAAGGTGCGAGACGCCGGTATCCGCAAGGGCACGGTGGCACCGGGCATAATCTTCCGGAACGAGCGCGGCAAACCTGCTGGTCCGGGCATACCGTGCCATCAGGACGACCTGCATCACCGTGTACGGGAACGGGCGCCCCTCATCCTGCGGGACAAACCCGAGCGCCATACCCAGTTCCGCAGGGGTATAGTCGCTGACTGGCTTTCCGTCCAAAAGGAGGATCCCGCTTGCCGGTATCACGCGGCTGAATGTCCGCAGGAGCGTGGTTTTGCCGGAACCGTTCGGTCCGATGATGCCGGTGAAGGTGCCCGGTGCAAATGTGCAGCTCACGGATTTTACGATCTCGATGGTTCCATATCCCGCGTGGAGGTTTTGAGCATGAATGCTGTACTTGTCGTTCACGTCGCCATCCCCCGCTGGTGGATAAGCCAGATAAAGAACGGCGCCCCGATGAAAGCGGTGATGATCCCCACGGGCAGATCGGAGAAGAACGTGCGGGCAAGGGTATCAGAGATGACAAGGAGCATCCCCCCGGCAAGAATGCAGGCGGGGATGACCACGCGGTTGTCCGGTCCCATCAGCATCCGGACGATATGGGGTGTGACAAGCCCGATAAACCCGATACACCCGGCGATCGAGACGGCACCGGCAACGAGCAGGGTGCTGCCGCCGAGCACCGCCCAGCGGGCACGGGTCGCATCGATGCCGAGATGGGCAGCGGTCTCCTCACCGAGCGAAAGGGCGTTTAAGTCCCTGCCCATAAAAAAGAGCAGCGCCCCGGCAGGGACGAGAATACAGGCGGAGAGGATCGCATCGGATGGCGACGCATTCCAGAACCCGCCCATGAGCCAGAAGATGATCTGGTGAACGTTCTGACCTGCGATGGCGATTAAAAACGAGACGATGGCAGAGAAGAAGAATGAAACAGCGATGCCGGTCAAAAGCAGGGTCTCAACGGAGATTACACCCCGCCTGCCGGCAATCGACCAGACGATCAGGATCGCTACGACAGCACCGATCCATGCGAAGATCGGGACGAAAAAGCCGCCGAGAAAAACGATGGCAAGGGATGCTCCCAGTGCGCCGCCGGACGAAGTGCCGAGGATATAGGGATCTGCCATCGGGTTTTTGAAGAGTGCCTGCATCGCAGCACCTGCAACGGCAAGACTGGCACCGACAAAAAACGCAGCGAGGACCCGGGGGAGCCGGATGCCGCCAACGATGTCGGCAGCGCCCTGTCCGGCAGAGGGGATGCCAAAGCCGGCAGGACCGGTGAAGGTACAGAGCACAATTGTCAGGACGGCGGCGGCGATCATTACGATGGTCAGGGGTAGCGTTCTTGTCAAGGCGGGTGATCACTCCAGGGGTTTTTTTGGGGTATGAGTTGCGGTCCGGAGGCGGGAACAGGCCCGGTGTCGTCCGGGTATGTGAAGGCAGGCAGAGGGGTGTGCCAATGACCTGCCCATTGTCGGTCTTTTAACAGCCACGACAGATCAATTGAGACCAACCGGGAACCGCAATCAGGACATCCGTTACGCTGGTCTTCCTGCGAGCGTTCTCTCCTGATTGAGGGCAAAGCGGATAAATGCATCGCCATCCTTGAGGGCTTCTGAGGCAAACGTTCTCTCGGTAGCATCGGTGGAGCGGAACATCCGCACGCTGCTGCTCTCCCGTGCCGGGCAGGAATAACGCACTTCGAGCGGGTTCTCGTGCCCGTGCAGCCCGGGTTTGCGGGTAAAGTTGTAGGCGAATGCCACTGCCCACTGGTTTTCCTGCATATCGACGTAGACCGTTCCCACGAGCGGCTGGTTGTTGTGCCGGATCTGTACTTCGTTTTCAAATTTTTCAATGAGTTGCTGTGTTGCTATCTGCGGTTTGATTCCAAAAATTTTTGCCATGATATTCCTCCTTCCAATAATTTCAAATCCGAATTTTCTTCTGGTCATTGATATGACGGGGGGAACCCCCACCGGTTTCATAGTTTAGGTTCAATCTTGCACTAATTTCCTCCCTGATTTCACAATAATTCCAGTATTCATCTCTTTGTCCCGTGACAATTTCACGTGATTTAAATACAATGATTTAGATCAAGTATAATTGCTCTAACTAAAAAAACCTGTTGTTAAGGGAGAACTTAACAGCTGTTCATCTACAGGAAGTGATCCATGTTGACCGATACAATATCTGAATCCGACAAGACCGGATGTGACCTGAAATTACTGGTAGAGACTTCATCCGGGGAAAAAGTATACCGCAATGAAAACTCCATCGTTGTCCGGCTCCCCAGGAACAGGAACTGCCTGATTACATCCTATGTCAACGGGGGATACTCAGAAGGTCTGGAAGCGATATTCAACCACCAACCCAAACCAACCGAAGGCTGTCGCTCTGAAGATATGGAAGGGGGAAGCGTTGAAGCCTATATAAAAATCCATGCCGGACGGCTGGGTCTCAATCCCAATAAGGTTGCGGGCATGATGACAGCAGCGAAGATGAAGAACGCTGCCTTCGCAACACGGTGTTTCCGGAACCTTGAAGTCACCGCAATTGTTACTGCGGGGATTGAGGTGAACGGAGGACGGGCGGGAGATCCCGGGTTATGGCATGAGGAGAACGGAAAGTCGGTCTATGTAGGCGGCACCATCAATACAATCATCCTGATCAGCTCCTGCCTGCCGCCCCATGCGCTGACCAGAGCGATTATGACCGCCACCGAGGCAAAGACCGTCGCTATCCAGCAGCTGATGGCGCCCAGCCGGTATTCGACCGGTATCGCCACCGGGTCCGGCACAGACCAGATCTGCATCATCTCCAACAAGGACAGTCCGAACGTCATTACGTGGGCTGGCAAACATTCAAAAGCAGGAGAACGCAGCGCAATCTGTGTCATCGAGGCCACGACCCGGGCACTTGCACTCCAGACCGGGCTTACACCCGATTCCCAGCGCGACATGCTCGTCCGCCTCGACCGTTTCGGGATAGACGAGAAAAAATACTGGGATGTGGCATCCTCCCTTGATGGTGAGAACAAACATGAATTGTTCATCCGTACGTTGAGGGATTTTTCCCGGAATCCGGCTGTTGTGGTCATGACCTGTGCACTCCTCCATATTTGTGACGAAGTTGAGTGGGGACTTGTGCCGGAACTCACAGCTAAAAAGACCGCATTGTCTATGATGAAGGCACTTCCGGGCATTGTTGGAACACCTCGTGTTCCCGACTGGAATTACGTTCTTGATGAAAAACAATCGATCCTTGAAAACTGGATCCGCCTGAGTGCCTGGTCCGTAAAGAATGGTGGTGGGGACCAGCCATGACCGGTGAAAACCCGGTGTACCCGTTTTCTGCCATTGTCGGGCAAGAGGATATGAAAGACGCCCTCCTTGCAAATGTCGTATATCCGTCCATCGGGGGCGTCCTGATTCGCGGGGAGAAGGGTACTGCAAAATCCACAACGGTCCGGGCTGTCGCCGACCTGCTGCCCGAACGGGACGTGGTAAAAGGCTGTATGTTCCGTTGCGGAGTTTCCGATTCACGGAACCTCTGTAGTTCCTGCCGCGAGAAGATTGCCACATCCGGAAAACCGGAGACCGAGCTGGTCCGGATGCGGGTTGTTGAGCTTCCGCTTTGCGCTACGGAAGACCGTGTTGTAGGAACCATGGATATCGAGCATGCCATCACCAGAGGAGTGAAAAAATTCGAGCCCGGCGTGCTGGCGATGGCAAACGGCAATATCCTGTACGTCGATGAAGTGAATCTCCTCGATGATCACATCGTTGATCTCCTGCTGGACGCTGCGGCAATGGGGATAAATTTTGTCGAGAGGGAGGGCATCTCCTATTCCCACCCGGCACGGTTCCTGCTGGTGGGAACGATGAACCCGGAAGAGGGTGACCTGCGCCCGCAGCTGCTGGACCGGTTCGGTCTCGTAGTCGATGTGGAAGGCGAGAAGGATCCGGTCAGGCGTTCGGATGTGGTAAAACGAAGGCTCGAATTTGAACGGGATCCGGTTGCATTCTGCAAAAAATTTGAATCGGAACAACAAGCAGTCCGGGACCGTATCATCAGAGCCAAGGAGTCTGTTTCCGGCATCAAAGCCGATGATCTGTTGATTAACACTGCCATTAAAATTTCGCTTGTACTGGGTGTTGACGGGCACCGGTCCGATCTGACTCTTGTTAAAACCGCCCTCGCCTTTGCCGCACTCGACGGACAGAACGACGTGAAACGGGAGCAGGTAATAAAAGCCGCAGGTCTTTCACTTCCCCACCGTTTGAGACGGAGACCGTTTGAAGAGAGCAGGATGGACTTTGGCACCATCAGAGCCCTGATCGAGGAGTGTTACGGCAGTTCATGACGCCCCTTTACCCGTTTCCGGCAATCACCGGTCAGGAGCATGCAAAAAAAGCACTCCAGTGCACGCTTGTCGATGACGACATCCGCACGATTCTCATTATGGGGGACACCGGCACTGCCAAGTCAACGCTGGCGCGGTCTGTCGGGACTCTCGTTTTTAGTAAAAAAGTCCTGACGGTGCCGCAGAATATTACCTATGACCGGCTGCTCGGTAATCTTGAGCTGGAATCCGCTGTCAGCACCGGCAGGGCACGGCTGGCTCCGGGTATACTGGAGCAGGGAAACTGCCAGATTTTGTATGCAGATAATATCAACCTGATGGACGAAGGCATTGTCACCACTATGCTCAATACATCAGAGACCGGGCAGATCATTCTCGAACGTGAAGGATTTTCACACCGGGCCCGGACCCGGTTCATCCTGATCGCAACCATGGATCCTGCAGAAGGAGAACTTACCTCTTCCCAGATGGACCATTTCGATCTCTGTGTCCGTCTTGACCCGATAGAGGATAGTGGACTGCGGGCAGATGTCGTAAGAAAACACCTCCGGTTCGAACAGTCTCCCGATGAGTTCATCCGTGAATACGAGCCCCGGATCCTAGCGTTGAAAAAGACCCTCGATGCAGCGCGGGAACGCCTTCCCTATGTCAGTATTCCTGATGGACATGCAGATCTGATATCCTCTCTCTGTCTTGAACTCGTAGTCGCAGGACAAAGGGGAGACCTTGCCGTAGCGCGGGCGGCAAAAGCTCTTGCTGCGCTTGATTGCAGGGACAGCGTAGAATTCGACGACATCAAGCTCGCTTCACTGTTTGCACTTGAACATCGCCGGCGGGACATTCCCGAAAATCCTCCGGCAACCCCTCCGCAGAATAAGCCGGAGCCAAAGGATCAGGATCAAAAAAGCGAGACAGGATCTTCATACAGGAATACACGACCGGATCAGACCCCGGACCTGCAACCAGAGCGACAGGAACAGAAGGATCCCGATAAGAAAAAAACCCTGCCATCTCCCCTTGCAGAACAGGTCTTTGGCATCGGGTCACCCTTTGAAGTGATCAGGTATCTCAACGAAAAGTCCCGGCGGGCAACCCATAAGCAGAAGAGCGGGAGACGGAGTCGGATCATAAGTACCGATGCTTCCGGTCATTACTGCTCATTTTGTCTCCCAAAAAAAAACCGACATGACATCGCCATCGACGCAACGCTCCGGGCTGCAGCACCATACCAGCAGTCACGGGAACGAAACGGTCTCGCAATCTCGGTGAAAAAAATGGATCTCCGCGAAAAAATCCGGGAAAAGAAAACCGCCCACACGATCCTGTTTCTCGTTGATGCCAGCGGCTCCATGGGGACACGAAAGCGTATGGTTGCCGTCAAGGGAGCGATCCTGTCCCTTTTAACTGATGCCTACCAGAAACGGGACCGCATCGGTCTTATGATCTTCCGTGGAACCGATGCACGCCTGGTGCTCCCGCCCACACGGAGCCCCGATCTTGCGGTCAGGATGCTCCGGACGCTCCCCACCGGGGGTATGACACCCCTCATACAAGGCATCGCTGAAGCGTACGGACTACTGACTCGGGGCAGGTATGCGGCAGCAGGTGAAAATAAATCGATCGTTATTCTCACTGATGGCAGAGTGAATGTTTCAATGAATACCAAATCGCCGTATAATGAGCTCGCTGATATGACGAGGAGTATCGCTGGCACCGGTATCAGGTTTGTTGTCGTCGATACTGAAGTTGGTTTCCCCTGCCTCGGTCGGGCCCGGGCACTAGCCGGTGACCTTGAAGCCTCATATTTTCGGCTTGAAGACTTAAACAGCCGCCGGCTTACCGGAACGGTGCAGGAATTAATCTATACTACCAGGTGATGAAAATGTCACAGGAACAAAAGAAAAAATGGGGATATGGAATTCTGGCAGTGTTGATACTTGTAATCATTGCCGTAGCAGGGATTGTGGCATTTTCCCATAGCTCGAATAACGACCGGATCAGCGGTACACTAGGGGAAAAGTCCGCAGATAACCGGGACCTGTTTCCCGACAAGGCATATCCTGAAATTGCACAGGGATATTCCGTGGAATACCATGGAACGTATAAGGTCGTGCATATCCATGATCCCTGGGGAAGGGTGACCGAGAACACTACGTACCTTCTCGTCCAGCGCGGCGAGAAGGTTCCCGAAGGTTACCCGGATGCCCGCGTGTTTTTTATTCCCGTATCATCCGTGATTCCCCTCGCGACCACACAACTGCCGTATATCACCGAGCTGAATGAAACCTCTTCGATCAAAGGTCTCAACGGAGTATACTGGATTTACGACGAGAAGCTGACGAAACTTTCCCGTGAAGGCAAAATCCTCGAGATCGGGAGCGGCACCTCCCAATCGATGGGTTACACGATGAACGTGGAGAAAATAATCGAACTTGAGCCGGATGTCGTTTTCTGCACCGCGACCGGAAACAAGGAATCTGACAGCCAGTACAAACTGCAGGAAGCGGGGATCAAACCTGCAATCGATGCCGAATGGATGGAGAACGATCCCCTGGGGAGAGTCGAATGGATCAAGTATTTTGCCCTGTTTTACAACAAGGAAAAAACTGCCAACGAAGTATTCGGGCGAATAAAAGCGAACTACACCGCAATCTGGGAAAAAGCCGCCTGCGCAACGCACAAACCCACCCTTTTCTCCGGTATTGATTACCAGGGTACATGGTATGCACCCGGGGGGGGCGGTTATGTAGCGCAGCTGTTCCGGGATGCCGGTGGCAATTATATTCTCGTGAATAATACAGAAAGCGGAGACAGTACGCTCGATTTTGAGACCGTGTATGACCGGGCACAGGATGCCGATTGCTGGATAAATATCGGTTATGCAGATAATATTGACGATCTCCTGGCTCTTGATACGAGATATTCGAAATTTGATGCATTCAGGAACGGCAGGATGTACCATTACAATGGGCGGGTGAACGAAAATGGCGGCAACGATTACTGGCAGTCAGGCGTGCTTCATCCGGATATCATTCTCGCAGATTTGGTGAAGATCCTGCACCCGGAACTGCTACCCGATCATGAACTGTACTATTACCGGCACATTGGTGTCAACAAGACAGGGGGAACCGTATGAACCTTGAGGGAAGCGAAACAGGCAACAGTATCCGGAGATTTGCCATTGCAATACCATTGATTATCGGTATTCTGGGGATTCTTTTCCTCATCGACCTGATGCTCGGTTCAGTCAACATCCCCCCGGATGCACTCCTCACGATACTGACCGGGGGGGCAGCAAAGGAAACGTGGACAACGATTTTCTGGGACTGGCGGTTGCCAAAAGCCATCACTGCGGTGTTTGTCGGAGGGGCGCTTGCCCTCTCCGGGCTCCTGATGCAGACCTTCTTCCGGAATCCTCTTGCCGACCCCTTCATTCTTGGCATCAGTTCGGGAGCCAGCCTTGGCGTGGCGCTCGTGATGATGTCCGCCGGATTCTGTGGCGTGGGAATAATCTTTGCCAGTATCGGACTCATCGGGGACATAAGTATCTCGGTAGCTTCAATTCTTGGGGCATTTGCAGTACTGCTCCTGATCCTGCTGATATCTTCAAAGATCCAGAGCAATATCACCATCCTCATCCTTGGGATCATGGTCTCGTACATCAGCGGGGCAATTGTCACTATTCTTTTGCAGTTTTCCGATGAAGCCAGCATGCACTCGTTTACATTCTGGACCATGGGCAGTTTTTCCGGCGTCACCTGGAGCCAGCTCCCCATCCTGGTAACCCTTCTTCTTGCCGGTTTTATCATGTCCTTTTTTTTGGTCAAATCGCTCAATGCCCTTCTGCTCGGCGAACAGTACGCCGAGAGCATGGGAATGAATTATAACCGTACCAGGATTGTTATCATCACGACAACAGCCCTGATGGCTGGCGTAGTGACGGCATTCTGCGGTCCGATCGGATTCTTAGGGATCGCCGTCCCCCATCTCTGCCGGGCACTGTTTGTCACTGCCGATCACCGGATCCTTGTCCCCGGTTGTATTATCATTGGTGGTATCCTCGCCCTGTGTACCGACATCATATCCCATGTGCCGGGTACCGGTATCGTGCTGCCACTCAATGCCATCACTGCCCTGTTTGGTGCCCCGGTGGTCATCTGGGTGATCGTGCGGGGAACCCGATTCGGGCGGGGGATAACCACATGAACGCTATTTCCATTTTAACCTGTGAAAACCTTACCATCGGGTACAGGAACCAGAAGACCGTCATCAAGGAGGTCTCAAAAGATCTCAACCTCAATCTCATACGGGGGGAGCTTGTATGCCTGATCGGTCCCAATGGTTCCGGCAAGTCCACGCTTATCCGGACGCTTGCCGGCATCCAGCCCCCACTTCACGGTGACGTATGGCTACGTGACAAGAAAATTGATGACCTCAGTTCGGAAGAGAGGGCAAAATCCTTCAGCGTGGTCCTGACCACGCCGGTTCAAGTGGGTTACCTTACCGCCTTTGACATCGTAGCGCTCGGACGGTTTCCGTATACCAATTGGGCGGGCAGGCTGACCGAACCGGATAAAAACATCGTCATATCCGCACTTGCATCAGTAGGAGCCCATGATCTCGCCCAGCGCTTTATCCATGAGTTGAGCGATGGCGAACGGCAGAAAGTGATGATCGCCCGTGCCCTTGCGCAGGAACCTGAACTGATGGTCCTTGATGAACCCACCGCATATCTTGATCTACCCCACAAGATCGAGACCATGCGGATCCTGAAGAGAGTCGCACAAAAAAATAAAAAGTCGATCCTTCTCTCCACCCATGACCTGAACCTTGCGATCCGTTGTGCCGACCAGCTCTGGATTATGGACCGGAACGGTACCATGATCTCCGGTACTCCTGAAGATCTTGTCCTCTCAGGCATTTTCGGGTCGGCATTCGAAATTGACGGGGTGAGTTTTGATGCCGTCCGGGGGGAGTTCACCATCCCGGTCGAGAAGAGAGGTACGTTCTCACTTATCGCTCCGGAATCGGTCGAACGGATCTGGACATCATATGCACTTGAGCGGATCGGTTATGTTCCGGCAGACGGGACTGTGTCAGATATTATCGTGACAATACACAAAGACGGGCAGAAACCGGTATGGAACCTTTCCCATCCCGGCGGAGAGCAGACCTGTGAAAGCATTCGCAGTCTTGTGGAGAGTATTTCCGTTACCTGTTTTTTGGGAGATGATTCCCATTAAGATCGCGATCTATGGCAAAGGGGGGATCGGGAAGTCCACGATCTCTGCAAACCTTTCTGCGGCACTGTCAGAGAACGGGCACCGGATCCTCCAGATTGGCTGCGACCCGAAGCATGATTCAACGCGCCTGCTGCTGGGAGGAAGGATCCCGACAACGGTCCTGCAGTACATCAAGACGGTTCTTCCAGCAGAACGGCGACCGGAGGATATCGTGTACCAGGGATACGGGAATGTTGCCTGTGTCGAGGCCGGGGGACCTGAGCCCGGTGTTGGATGTGCCGGTCGTGGGATCCTCACCTCTTTTGAGACCCTTGAAGATCTCGGAGTCCGGTCATCGCTTTTCGATATTACACTCTATGATGTCCTGGGGGATGTGGTCTGCGGGGGATTTGCCGTCCCGATCCGGCACGAGTATGCCGATGCAGTTTATATCATAACGTCCGGGGAATACCTGTCGCTCTATGCGGCAAATAACATCCTGAGGGGTATCAGGAATTTCACCGAAACGAAGGACAGGGTTGCCGGTCTCATCTACAACGCACGCAACATCCCGGAAGAGAATGAACGCGTGACCCGGTTTGCCGATGCCGTCCACCTTCCGGTTGTCGCGCATGTTCCCCGGAGCGGGGTGTTTGCCCGGGCAGAGAAGGATGGATGCACGCTTATCGAACGGTACCCGGAGGCGCCGGAAGCCGCACTCTTCCGTGCGCTTGCCGGGCATGCGGAGAGGATCCGGTCGGAGGAACCCGGAGTGTTGTATCCTGCGTTACCATTAAGCGACGAGGATCTTGAACGCATCGTCCTGTCACGGGAAGATACCCACCCAAAAAACAAGTTTGTCTTCCTGCCGGATCGTGAGAACCCTGTGGGAAAATGCATCTCCCCCTCAGTGAAGAACAAGCGCCCACTCTTTGGGTGTGCATTTGCCGGGGCTGTATCGGTCACCGCTCAGATTTCCGATGCGGTCACGGTTATGCACTGCCCCCGGAGCTGTGCGCTGATGATCTACGAGAAACTGCTGGTTACCGAAGAACACTCCGCACTGCGGTACGGCTATCCCTACAAAGCAGGGATGGCAGCCCGGCTCGTGACCACGGACATGACTGACGAGGACTTTATCTTCGGCGGCGAGAAGAAACTCAGCGATACCCTGGTATCGGTCATACGAGGCGGGTGTAGGACAATTTTCATTGTCACTGCATGTCCCCCGGGGATTACCGGGGACGATATCGGGAAGGTGCGTGAGGCAGTCCTCGCAGACAACCCGGATGTCCGGATCGTCCCGGTCCGGGTTGACGGGAATCTTGTCGGCGACGGGTTGCAAGGACGGATGGATGCACACCGGGCAGTAACCAGCCTGATCGCTCCGGGCACCTCCCGCAAGACGGAACGATCGGTTAACATCATTGCTGAAAAATGGGGTGCTGCAAATATAGAGAAGGATATGGAGGCAGTCCGTGCTCTCCTGGAGCGCCTCAGCATTGCAATTAACTGCCGGTTCCTGGGCAGTACTGACTCAGGATCGCTTCTGAGGTTTAATGATGCATCGTTAAACCTGCCCACTGAACGTGATGAGACATTGGAGAGTATTAAAAAAATGCTCGCACCGGTCTCTGACGTCCCATTTTTCGACCAGCCCCTGCCGACTGGATTTAACGAGACAAAGAACTGGCTCCTTGCCATCGCACAGGTATTTGGTGAGGAGGAGAAGGCCCGACAGATTATTTCCTTTGAGGAGGTACCATACCGGAAAAGGATTGGGGATCTCAGGCCGGAACTGGAAGGAAAAACTCTGCTCATCTCTACGTATCCCCGGTCCTTTGACTGGATCTGCGACCTTGCCGTGGATCTCGGGATGACAATCCTCAAAGCTGGCATCACCTACTCACCGTTTGTGGAGTCGTTTGTATCCCGGTATGCCGGAAGGTTTCCGGTTGTGCAGGACTATACGGTCGAACTGAGGTCTGAAGATATCCGGGTATTACAGCCGGACCTGCTCCTGTTCACCTACCCTGCCCTGAAAACTTCGGATCGGGTGAAAAGCGCCCCCATCCCGTTCTGTCCCGGCATCGGATTTTCCACCGGAGTTGAGCAGGCAGAACGATGGATCCGTTTGATACGGCACAGCCATACGGAAGGCTGGAAATCTGACGGGGAGGGACTCGTATGATTCTTGATCCTGACGGGTTTATCGGTACACTGCTTGCGATCGAAGGAATCCGCGATGCCCGTGCCGTGCTGAACGGACCGACCGGCTGCCGGGGATACCCCGCGTATTTCTCGGACCGGCATTACCCCCGGGAAGATTCCCTGAACCGGGGCTCGTTTGAGGAACTGTTCTTCTTCGGACAGCCCCGGATACCCTGCACGTATCTCGACAGCGATGATTACATCCTCGGTTCAACGGAGAAACTCCGGGAGATCCTGCCGCTGATAGCAAAAAAAGATAGTGCATTTCTTGCGATAGTTAATTCGCCGGGTGCTTCCCTTATCGGGGATAATCTCAACCGTTTCCTTTCTGAAGCACACCTCGACCACATCTGCATGGCATTTGAAGGGGCAGCATATTCCCGCCCGTTTCCCGAAGGTTTTGACGAGGCAATCACCGCGATCCTGAAATGGCTGCGGCTCAACCGCCTTCCCCGGATGAAAAACCGGGTTAACCTGCTCGGATTCTCGATGATCCAGAAACACTGGCAGGGCAACATCGCCGAACTCAGGCATCTTTGCGAGCTGATGGGGCTCATGGTTGTTTCAGTTCCCGGGGCGGGATCGAGCGTTTCCGAGATCCGGGAGTCGACAACGGCTATATGCAATATCGTGGTCTTTCCCGAGTACTGCCAAAAGACCGCAGCGTTCTACAAGGCGGAGTTCAGCATCCCCGCAGTCATCTCACCGGACGGTGCCCCGGTCGGGTTCACGGCAACGGAGACGTGGATATGGGCGGTTGCCGAAGCAACGGGATGCGACCCGGCACCGGCGCTTGCAGAGACCCGGAGGCTGCGGAAGCATGCCTGCCACCAGATCGCCCGGTTCCATCACGAAGCCGGCTACCCGAAAGGAACAACGTTTGCTATCCGGGCAGACTCCTCGTATGTCCTTCCCATCACCACCTGGTTGTACGAGTATCTCGGCATGGTACCGGTATCAGTTGTCTGCATGGCTGGCGTAGATGAGGCAATGACCGGCTGTCTTTCGGATTTCCTTGCAGCAAACGGTCTTTTTGAGGCGTCCGGGGCAGATCCTGCGGAAGTAAAGCCGGACTTCTATTTCGGTGATGACCTGACCGGAATGGACCTCGTCTTATCTGGTCGGTGCCGGGAGCCGGTCGGGCTCTTCAACCGGACAACAGGGGAATTGGAGTTCGTGCAGAAAACATTCCTTGGCGGGACGGGAACACTCTGGATCCTTGAACGCATTTTCCGGGCGGTGAGGCGGTTCCCGGAGTGAGGGGCAGCTGCAATCTTTTTAGGGACAAATAGTCTGGGGTTGATACAAACCAGTTACGGGGATCTCCGCACATGGTTGCATCAGGAAATACCTGGCTCACTCAAACGAACCTGACTTAATCCAACCCCATTTACGCGAGAGTTTATCACCTCCAAACGAGATAGTGCATGCCTGAGATGTTTGATATGGAATGCGCACGACCCGCAAAACTTGCAGAAACACCGGTAAAAAAGATCCAGGAACTTGAAGAGAAACTTGGGGTGACTCTGGTTGCCTATGAAAAGATCCGTCCCTACAAGAAACTCACTGCCGCAGGGATTGCAAAGCTCAAGACGGCGGAAAAGGAGACCGGGGCAATCCTTGTTGCCTACGAGGCATGAGAGAATCGGTCTGCAACCCGGTATAACGTTCCTCTTTTTTATCGCCTGATGGGAATCTCCCCTTCAGATCCGGTTTTTCCCTCTGGAGCAAACCCCGG
>Ga0172380_10004448_pt1 | contig 17988 bp, 14 predicted proteins | sample Leawe162metaG_FD_119747 | JGI IMG/M metagenome (GOLD analysis project Ga0172380, IMG submission 119747) | Leachate microbial communities from a municipal landfill in Southern Ontario, Canada - Leachate well 162 metaG | ecosystem: Engineered > Solid waste > Landfill > Unclassified | place... | reverse complement strand
GGCCGCCGATCTTGTCGTCGGCTTCAAACAGCGTCACGTTGTGCCCGCGACGTGCGGCAGTGACAGCGCATGCCAACCCGCCCGGGCCTGAACCAACCACGGCCACCCGGCGACGCGTGTCCGCCGGTTCGATTGTCAGTACCGTCTCGTGGCACGCCTGCGGGTTCACCAGGCACGAGGTGATCTGCAGACTGAAGGTGTGGTCTAGGCAGGCCTGGTTGCACCCGATGCACGTGTTGATCCGATCGGACCGGCCCTGCTCCGCCTTGCGCACGAAGTCCGGGTCGGCGAGGAACGGTCGCGCCATCGACACCATGTCCGCCTGCCCGCGTGCCAACACGTCCTCGGCGACCTCGGGGGTGTTGATTCGGTTGCTCGTGATGAGCGGGATTGAGACCTCGCTACGCAGCTGCGCGGTAACCCAAGTGAATGCCGCCCGCGGAACACTCGTCGCGATCGTCGGGATCCGCGCTTCGTGCCAGCCGATCCCGGTGTTGAGCAGCGTGGCGCCAGCGGCGTCAATCTCTTGCGCGAGCGTGATGACCTCTGCCAGCGTGGACCCGTCATCGACGAGGTCGAGCATTGACAACCGGTAGATGATGATGAATTCCGCGCCTACCCGCTCGCGAACCCGCCGTACGATCTCAACTGCGAATTTGATGCGGTTCTCATACGAGCCACCCCACTCGTCGGTCCGGTGGTTCGTGCGCGTGGCGATGAACTCGTTGATGAGGTAGCCCTCTGAACCCATGATCTCGACGCCGTCGTACCCAGCACTCTGAGCCAACTCGGCGCATCGGACAAAGTCCTCGATCGTGCGCTCGATGTCGTCGGACGTCATCTCGCGCGGTGGGAACGGCGAGATCGGGGCCTGAATCGGGCTCGGGCCGACCAACTCCGGGTGATACGCGTAACGCCCAAAGTGCAAGATCTGCATCGCAATGCGACCGCCCGCAGCGTGCACGGCGTCCGTGACGACGCGGTGCTGGTCGGCTTCGTCCGGCGTCGACAACTTTGCGCCACCGGGATACGGCCGCGCCTCGTCGTTTGGCGCGATCCCGCCCGTCACGATGAGGGACACGCCACCGCGTGCGCGAGCCGCGTAGAACGCCGCCATCCGGTTGAAGCCGTCCTCAGCTTCCTCAAGGCCAACGTGCATTGACCCCATCAAGACACGGTTCGGCAGCGTCACGAACCCAAGGTCAAGCGGCGCGAGCATGTGTGGGTACGTGTCGTGATGTGATTCAACGTTCAACGAGATCTCCTGAGCGGATGGGCCCGCCACCAAGTGACGGACACCTACGTGGTTGCGCGTCGAACCATCATGTCAGCGGCAGATTCGAGGTCAGGAGGCGGCGCAGAATGTCGCCCCGACGAGGGCTACCGAACTGCCCGGACTCCGGTTACCTTGGTGATGAACCTCGCCTGCGTCGAGACGCGGGTGTAGACGCCCGGGTACTTGGCAGATCCGCATCGATCGCCCCAACTGACGATTCCAACCAGCACGCGTTGCCCGGCCACGGTCGTCAGCGGACCGCCGCTATCGCCCTGGCATGCGTCGCTTCGTCCGCTCGGGATTCCGGCGCACAGCATCGAGACTCGGTGGTAGCTCGAGCCGTACCGACCGCACGCAGCTTTGGTGCCAGCACGGTCCAAAACCCTGGCGCTATTGAGTACGTCTGCGACGGCCTGGTGGCCGCGACTCTTCGAGCCAAACCCGAAGACCTCGAGCGCCGTGCCCTTCTTCGGCGAGCGCTTGGATCCGGCGAAGGCGATGGGTTCGGTCTCCATCGGGGTCGCCGTCCTAATCAGGGCCAGGTCGTTGCGCATCGTGCGAATATTGAACTTCGGGTGGACGTAGATGCGCGAGAACTTCACCCGCTCGCCTGGATCGTCAAATGTTGTGGGGTTGATGAACGCGCCGCTGCCGCCAACGCTGGCGAGCGACCGCCCGTCCTTCACACAGTGGGCCGCTGTCAAGAGCCATTCCGAATCGATCACCGATGCTCCGCATACTCCCCGACCTGACCGGAACTTCACATCGAGCAAAGCGAACCAGGGCGTTGCGGTTGCGGTCTGATCAACGACGCTGCCACCGACAACACGGGTAGTGGGCGTTCCAGGGTCATTCGCAGCGGCTACCTGGGTGGCAGGTAACAGCACGCCCGCAGCCACGGTGACGGCTGCGAGGCACGCGCCGAACACCTTTGCCTTCACCTCTTGAGGCTATCCCGCAAACCAACGAAAGTCGTCCCAATTCTTGGCGATCTCACCCGCTGTGGGCCGAATCTTGGCTGAACGGAGGGAATCGCTGGACACAAAACCATCCGATCGGGTGAGCCTGATCGGATGGCTGCTGTCCGGCCGTGGACTGTGGATCACAGGGTCGAACCGTGTGCGACCTGTGCCACACCGTGCACCGGCACGACCGAACCCTGCACGGCCTACGGAACCGTCGGTTAGAGTTAAAGGAAGAACCATCCGCATCCGCGCTCGGCGCTTCGGTGTGACCTTCCCATGTAGTAGGAGCTCTTGTTGCGCGACCAGCATGCTGACTCCGGCGGCGCGCAACCCCCGGCAGACGTGCATCAGCCCTTGCGTATTGCGTTGCTCTCATACCGGAGCAAGGCTCATAGCGGTGGCCAAGGCATCTACATTCGTCACCTGTCGCGGGAACTCGCGGCGCTCGGCCACGACGTTGAGGTGATTAGCGGCCCGCCGTATCCACCGTTGGATGCAGGTCCAAGGCTGACGAAGGTGCCCAGCCTCGACCTCTATCGCGAGCCTGACCCGTTCCGGGTTCCGCGGCCCTCGGAGTTCCGCTCACCGATCGATGTGTACGAATTCTTGTCGATGTGTACTGGTGCCTTCCCAGAGCCATTGACGTTCAGCATGCGCGCGCGTCGACTGCTGTCCAAACGACCCGCTGCCCAGCAGCCCGACATCATTCACGACAACCAGACCCTTGGCTACGGGATGGTGTTGATGGAGAAGCAGGGGCTTCCGGTCGTCGCCACGATTCACCACCCGATCACGGTCGACAAGTCCCTTGAACTCGCTAGCGCGAACCTTCGTCGCAAATTCATGATCCATCGCTGGTATTCGTTCCTACGGATGCAGCGTCGCGTTGCGCAGCGAATGCCCGAAATCCTGACCGTCAGTGAGTCCTCGGGAGTGGACATCGCCGCGTCGTTTGGTGTTGATCAAGAGCGCATTACCGTCGTTCCACTCGGCGTCGAACACGATGTATTTGTTCCGCCCACGACGCCGCGGGTGCCTGGTCGGATCGTTACCACCGCCAGCGCCGATGTTCCGCTCAAGGGCCTCGTCCCGTTGTTGGAGGCATTGGCCAAACTGCGCACCGAACGCGACGTTCACTTGATTGTCGTCGGTTCGCTACGCGAAGGCGGCGCGACGGAAGAGACGTTGGAACGCCTCGACCTTCATGACGCGGTTGAGTTCCGCAGCGACGTTGCCGAATCCGACTTGGTTGAGCTTTTTGGTTCCGCTCAGGTCGCAGTGGTACCAAGTTTGTACGAAGGATTTAGCCTGCCCGCTGTCGAGATCATGGCGTGCGCAACCCCGCTGGTTGCAACGAACGCCGGTGCACTGCCGGAGGTCGTCGGCCCGGATGGCGAGGCCGCCTTGCGTGTGGAGCCCGGCGACCCGCAAGCGCTCGCCGTCGCCATTGGCCAGATCCTTGACGATGATGACCTCGCTGCTCGCCTCGGTGCAACCGGGCGCAAGCGGGTCATCGAGAACTACACCTGGAGTGTGGTTGCCGCGCGTACCGCCGACTGGTACCGCCGCTGCATCGCGGAGCGTGCGGAAGCCGCCGCGACCGCTCCCGCCAAGACCACGATGTCAAAGACCTGAGCTGACGCAAGACCGAACCGATGGAGATCCCGTGCTGACAGTTGACTTCGACCGATTCCCCGTTGAACCAGGGGAACGGATCCTGGACATGGGGTGCGGTGGCGGCCGCCACGCCTTTGCGCTGTACCGCCAAGGTGCGGACGTCGTCGCGCTCGATATGGATGCCAAGGAACTCAAAGACGTCGCCGACATGTTCGAAGCGATGGCAGCCGAGGGTGAAGTGCCCGAGGGAGCAACGGCAACGACCGTTCGCGGGAATGCCTATTCACTGCCGTTCGAGGACAACTCGTTCGACAAGATCATCGCGGCTGAAGTGATGGAACACCTGCCGGAGGACACCCTCGCGATGGCAGAGCTGACTCGGGTGCTCAAGCCTGGCGGCATCATCGCTGTATCCGTGCCGAGGTGGCTGCCGGAGAAGGTCTGTTGGGCGCTGTCGGACGACTACCACGAAGTTGAGGGTGGGCATGTGCGCATCTACCGGGGCGACCTCCTCAAGGACCGTCTCACGCGGACAGGTTTGGAACTCATCGGTGATCACCACGCTCACGGACTGCATGCCCCGTACTGGTGGCTCAAGTGTGCGGTTGGCGTCGACAACGACAGCAACCCGCTAGTCAAGGCATACCACCGGATTCTGGTCTGGGACATGATGAGTGCACCGAAGTTGACCCGCATTGCCGAACGTTCACTGAATCCGATCATCGGCAAGAGCTACGTCGTGTACCTGCGCAAGCCACTGGTTCGTGAACATGCCGCGGCATGAACTGCGTGACGCACCGGGAGTGCTCACCGCGCAACAGCTGCACCAGACCGTTGATGCGATAGCCGCGGCGCAACAACCAAGTGGATCCTTGCCTTGGCCAGACGGCCACACGGATGCCTGGGACCACGTGGAATGCGCGATGGCGTTGACCCTCGGCGGCCGAATTGATGAGGCCCGTGCGGCGTACGAATGGCTGCGCCGGAACCAGGCAGCGGACGGCTCGTGGGCTATGTCGTACGACGAGGATCGCGTTCTTGATGCCTCCGTCGACACCAACCAGTGCGCGTACATCGCGGTCGGAATGTGGCAGTGGTGGCTGGTCACCGCAGACAGTTCCTTGCCGGTCGACCTGTGGCCCAACGTCAAGCGTGCACTGGATTTCGTCGTCGGGATGCAGTTGCCGAACGGTTCGATCTCGTGGGGTCGATCGCCGGAAGGTGTCACCAACGACGGTGCACTACTGACCGGTTCGTCCTCGACGTATCAGGCGCTGCGTTGCGGACTCGCACTCGCTGATTTGGTCGGTGAACCGCAGCCGGAATGGGAGATTGCGGCAGGACTGCTCAAGCACGCAGTCGCCGAACACCCGGAGGTGTTTCTCGACAAAAGCCGTTTCTCGATGGATTGGTACTACCCGGCCCTCGGTGGCGCCGTTCACGGTCAGGCCGCGGCAGACATGTTTGCGGCCCGTTGGGACGACTTCATCATCGAAGGATTCGGTGCGCGCTGCGTGTCGGATCGGCCATGGATGACCGGTGCAGAAACCGCCGAGTTGGCGATGGCGTTGATTATCAACGGTCAGGATGAGACGGCCGCGACGTTGCTCGCGAACATCCAATGCTTGCGCCGAGAAGACGGTTCCTACTGGACCGGAATCGTCGTTGACGAGATGGTCTTCTGGCCCGGCGAAGCATCGTCGTGGACCTCCGCCGCAGTCGTACTCGCGTGCGACGCGTTGGCTGGCGGATCGACTCTCGACCTGTTCAACGGCCGTGACCTCCCCGTGGGACTGCCCTTCGAGGAAGCAGCGTGCCGAGGCCACGAGGTGCACCTAGCCTCGGTTGAGGCAGCCCGCGCCGTCGTTGCTTCGACGAGCTAAGACCCGCGCTAGCGGAAGTCGATGCCGGGAACTCGGCGCAGCACGCGCAGGGAATCTGTCACCGCGAGCTGAATGAATGCACCCGATTCGACAGCCCGCTGCACCACGTGCCACGGCGGCTGCCCGCCATCGGCCGGATCAGGGAACACGTCGTGAACTGCCAAGATCCCGTCAGGGCTGACGTGGCGGGCAAACGCGGAGTAGTCGTGTTGGGCGACTTCCTCGGTGTGGTTTCCGTCAAGGAATAGGAACTCCAGCGGAGTTGACCACCACGCTCCGACCGATTGAGTGCTGCCAACGATCGGGGTGACGGTGTCTTCGAGTCCAGCGATTCGCAGTGTTCGGCGAAGTGACGGCAACGTGTCGAGGCACCCGGCTTCGGGATCGACGAGTGACTCGTCGTGCCACTCCCACCCAACCTGGTTCTCTTCGGATCCGCGGTGGTGATCAAGCGCGATCACAGTTGCACCTGCCGCCTTCGCGGCGCCGCCGAGGATGACCGTGGACTTCCCGCAGTACGTACCGACCTCAAGCCAGATGCCGGGGCTGGCCAGGGTCGCGGCGTCAAACAACGCTGCGGCCTCACGCGGGGGCATGAATCCCTTCGTGGATTCGGCGATGGTCGTGAGCTCAGGTGACAGCGGCATGGCGCTGAATGTAGACGAGGGCCCCGGCCTCGATCGCGGGCGCATCCTGCCAGGCAAACCGGCAACGTAGGCTTTGTGGGTCCAGGTGGTGCAAGCGAGATGGAAGTGTGATGACCGAAATCGTCGATGGCGACCGCGTTGATGTGGCTGCTGCGGGTATTGACCCGGACGACCTCGCTACTTGTCTGCGAGTCTTTGAACAGCTCAACGACCTGCCCGTTGAACATCCAGATGCGATTGCGATTCAGCGAGCCACCGCGGGACTGTTCAAGACCGTGCGCAAACGACGCCGCGTCGAGCGCCGGGAAGAAGTGAAGGCCAACGACGACGCGGTCATTGCGGCCACTGCCACCGGCTCACCAGAACGGATCGACGACGAGACACAAGGGTTGCCGATCGTGTCGAAGACCCAAGGGGCGTCGGCGGGAACCCTGTTGCGTCCGCAGGCCTGCTACATCTGCAAAGAGCGCTACACGGTGGTCGATGCCTTCTACCACCAGATGTGCCCGACGTGTGCGGCCGAGAATCGGTCACGTCGTGATGCCTCAACAGACCTGACCGGGCGCCGGGCGTTACTCACGGGTGGCCGCGCGAAGATCGGCATGTATATCGCTTTACGGCTGCTGCGTGATGGGGCCGACACCACAATCACGACACGATTCCCGAACGACGCGATCCGCAGATTCAAGGCGATGCCTGACAGCGATGACTGGATCGGGCGCCTCCACATCGTCGGCATCGACTTGCGAGATCCCGCGCAGGTCGTGGCGCTTGCCGATTCGGTCGCCGAGCGGGGGCCGCTCGACATCCTGATCAACAACGCCGCCCAGACAGTGCGTCGCTCACCAGGCTCATACGCGCTACTTGCTGAGTCCGAATCCGAAGAACTCCCCGAGGGTGAGCTGCCGAGCGTCGTGACCTTCGGTCGGACAAGCGATGCCCACCCGGCCGCACTGATGGGCGCCGTCACAGGCAACCAACCAGCACCTGCACATCTCACCGCCGCGCAGTTGACGACGGCTGCCCTCACCGGCGGATCGTCGTCGTTGGCTCGACTCGCGGACGCAACCGCGATCGACGCTGGTGGGCTCTTGCCTGACCTGCATGAACAAAACAGCTGGACACAGATGGTCCATGAGGTTGACGCGCTCGAGCTGCTTGAAGTGCAGCTCGCGAACGCAACGGCGCCGTTCATCTTGATCAGTCGCCTGCGCGCATCGATGGCCGCGTCGCCCGCACGCCGAAAGTACGTCGTCAACGTCTCGGCGATGGAAGGCCAATTCAGCCGTCGCTACAAGGGACCGGGGCATCCGCATACGAACATGGCGAAGGCTGCGCTCAACATGCTGACCCGCACCAGTGCGCTTGAGATGCTCGAGACCGACGGCATCTTAATGACGGCAGTCGACACCGGCTGGATCACTGACGAACGCCCACATCCGACGAAGGTCCGTCTTGCTGAGGAGGGCTTCCACGCACCGCTGGACTTGGTGGACGGCGCGGCCCGCGTCTACGACCCAGTGATTCGTGGCGAGAACGGCGAGGACCTGTACGGGTGCTTCCTTAAGGACTTCAAGCCGTCACCCTGGTAATCCGTCGGTCGCAAAACCGGCGCAAACGGACACTTGCCGCCAGATTTGGATTCTTCTAAGCCGTCACCTTGGTGAATGCTGGGTATCCGTTGGATGTCGATTTTCTAGGGTTGATTCCGATCGATTTCACCGCTTACGAGCTGTTCGTTTGCGCGAATGACTCGGAGGTTCAATGGCACGGCTCGTGCTCCATATCGGCACGAAGAAGACCGGTTCCACCCTGATTCAGGCCTTGTTGGCGCAGAATCGCGACAGGCTCTCTTCGACGGGTTGGTCGTACCCGGACTTCTTGCAGCGACGAAATCACTCTGAGTTCGCGCTGATGTTTCAGCCTCGGATTACTGAGACTCATCAGCACATCGGCCTCGATTCGGCAGAAGCGATCGCGGACAGACGTCGCGAAATTGATCGCCAACTCAAGAAGCTGGTGACGAAGCAGTCGAATTGGATCATCTCGAGTGAATACCTGAGTTCTCGCCTCATCAACGACGAACGAGTTGCCGACGCAGTTGACTTTTTGCGGAACCACTTTGACCACATCGACGTGGTGGTCGCGCTGCGGCGGCAGGAGTTTGTCCTGCCGAGCGTGTTCTCGCAGAAGGTGAAACTCGGCGCCCAGATCACCTGGTCGCAATCGTTCTGCGATCGACATCGCAAATCCATTGACTGCGAAGAAATCGTCGCGCGCTGGGCGCGGGTGGTCGGTCGGGAATCGATCTCAGCCATCCCGTACTTGGAGGAGAAGAAGCGCGAACCACGGTGGTTGATCGATCAATTTGCCAACGCAAGCGGGATACCGATCGATGAATCGTGGACGATACCCGCCCGCTCGGATGCCAATCGCAGTCTGAGCGCAGAGGGAGTCGCGTACCTGCGACTCTTTGATCCGTACTTGCCACGGTGGCTGCCCGACGGCACCAGCAACCTTCGACTGAGACGTCAGGCAGTCAAACGACTCGCGGAACTGACGCCCGGACCACCGTTCACCCCGAGTCAAGCCGAACTTGCCCGGATCGAAGACACCTACTGGGACTCGAACGTCGCCCTTGTGGAATCGATGCCGCCGACAGCGGACTGGGCAGCCTGGCTCGCGCAGTCTGCGCGCGATGAGAAGACTCCGCTCGCCGTCCCCGAAATCGAGGTATCCCGCGCCGTTGAGTTGATGGTCGCAATGTCGCAACCGGCGGGCCCGCTTGCGTGGGGGTACCCGGGCGCGAAGCCACCGACGCCCAAGCCCACCGGGTTGCGCGGCCGGCTGCGTGCCAGGCGCGGCGAGGTGGTCGCCAACTAGCGAACGTGCAGTGCGCGTCGGTACCGTCATGGCGAACTTGTCCACGGGCGAATCGGAGTTTGCTGTGTCATCCGATACCCCGAGCGCGCCTGCAAAAACGCTGCTGACTGCCGAAGACGCGGCCTACAGTAAGGGCCTCAAGAAGCGCCACATTCAGATGATCGCTGTCGGTGGCGCGATCGGCACTGGTCTTTTCCTGGGCGCGGGTTCACGGCTGAACACGGCCGGACCGTTCTTGGTGGTGCTCTACGCGATTGCGGGCATCTTCGCCTTCATCGTGGTGCGAGCCCTCGGCGAACTCGTTGTCTACCGACCGACGTCCGGCTCGTTCGTCTCGTACGCCCGCGAGTTTATGGGTGAGAAGGGCGCCTACGTCTCCGGGTGGATGTACTTCCTCGTGTGGGCTACCGGGGGTATTGCTGACATCACCGCGGTCGCGATCTACACCCAATACTGGTCGATCTTTGAGGACGTCCCGCAGTGGATCGTGGCGCTGCTGGCGATGCTGTTTGTCCTCGCGATCAACCTGTCGGCAGTCAAGTACTTCGGGGAAACCGAGTATTGGGCCGCCATGATCAAAGTCGCCGCGATCGTTGCCTTCTTGGCAATCGGTAGCTTCTTCTTGGTCAAGCGCGACATCGAGGCGGGTGCGCTCACCGGACCGCAACTCATCGCAGACAACGGTGGCATGCTCCCGCATGGCTTGGTGGCGGCGATCATTGTGTTGCCGGGTGTTGTGTTTGCCTACGCGGCACTTGAAATGGTCAGCATCGCTGCCGGGGAAACTGAAGAGCCGCGCAAGATCGTCCCGAAGGCCACAAACGCTGTTGTGTGGCGGATCGGTGTCTTCTACGTGGGCTCAATCGCCCTGCTCGCCCTGCTCATGCCGTGGAGCGCCTACTCGGCCAATGAAAGTCCGTTCGTGACGTTCATGAACAGTGTCGGGATTCCGGGCGCGGGCGGAATCATGAACTTCGTTGTACTCGCGGCCGCGCTGTCAAGCGTAAACTCCGGGCTCTACGCGACTGGTCGAATCTTGCGTTCAATGGCCGTTGCGGGCTCAGCACCGGGGTTCACCGGAGTCATGAACAAGCGGCAGGTTCCCGCTGGCGCCGTCGCGTTGACCGTCTCGTGCTACCTCATCGGCATTGTCTTGAACTACCTCGCGCCCTCGGATGCGTTCAACATCATCTTGAACTTCACCGCACTTGGGATCCTCGCGACCTGGGCATTCGTGATCCTGGCGCACCTGGGGTACCTGCGGGGTGTGAAGTCCGGCAGCGTCCAACGGGCCTCGTTCCGTTTGCCGTTTGCGCCCTACTCAAACTACGTCACCTTGGTGTTCTTGCTCTGCGTCTACGGGCTGTTGTGGTTCGACGGCGTCCCCGGCAAAGCGACCGTGTTGGCGGTCATTCCGCTCGGGTTGTTGTTGTGGGGCGGTTGGTACTTGGTTCGCGGCAAGGTCGCGCGTACTGCAGCCGAGTACGCACCTGCGAATAACAGCACCGAAAGCCAGTAAATTTCGATCGACACTGTGATGCTCACGTGAGGACACGATTGAAGTGAAGTTCAACGCATCCCCGGAGAACACTCTGGGCGTCGAGGTTGAGGCCGGCATCGTCGACCGTGAGTCGTTAGCGCTCGTTGCCCGCTCCGATGAGGTGCTCGCTGAGTTAGCCGCGCCGTTCGGCGATGAGCATCCCAAAGCCAAGCATGAGTTCTATCAGTCGAGCATCGAGGTCATCACCGGGATTTGCGACACGGTTCCTGAGGCCGAGCGCGACCTGAGGGCAACATTTGACGAGGTCGAGGCGGCGCTGGCTAAACGTGGCCTGGCGCTGCAACCGGGTGGACTGCACCCGTTCAGCGGATGGCAGGACCTCACTGTCACCAACGATGAGCGCTACCGGAACTTCGCCGAGCGAATCCAGTGGCCTGCCCGCCGGTCCATGTGTCACGGCATCCACTATCACGTTGGCGTGCAGTCCGCAGACGCATCCGTGGCAATCGCCAACTCGCTGGCAATCCAGCTGCCACTCTTCATTGCCCTGTCGGCGTCGAGTCCGTTTTGGCATGGCCTTGACACTGGCCTGGACTCGTCGCGGACCAAGGTCTTTGAAGCGATGCCAACGAATGATCTGCCGCCACTGTTGTCGGGCTGGACGGAGTTCGAACAGTTGATGGATGTGCTGATCAAGGGGGGCGCGATCGAGTCTGTTCGCGAACTTTGGTGGGACATTCGCCCTCACCCCGGATTTGGCACTGTGGAACTACGCATGTCGGATGCGATGGCGACGATGCGCGAAGTGCTTGCGCTCGCGGCACTCGCCCAATGTTCGGTGTACGACTTGAGCCGCCGGTTTGAGGACGGCGAAACGCTGCCATCGCTGCATCCTTGGGTTCTCAAGCAGAACAAGTGGCGGGCCGCCCGGTTCGGGCTCGACACGATGCTGATCGAGAACGATGAGGGCGACAACCGCGATATCAAGGAGTTGATCGCTACTGAGATCGGTCGCCTTGGTGACGTGGCGCGAACGCTTGGATGTGCCGAACAGCTTGCGGACCTCCACCTCATCGTTGAACACGGCAATGGCGCGACTCGGCAACGTCGCGAGTTTGCGCGCACTGGCGACCTGGAGTCGGTGGTCGCGTTGCTGCTTCACGAGTGGGAGACGAACACCCCGACGGGCTGGTGAGCGAGCGTGCTCGACGTTCGCAAGGTGCTTGCCGGCCTGGTGTGGCCGCTCGATCCTCACGACTTTGTCGGCGACGAGATGGACATTCTGGATGAGCAAGTCGGTGGCCTCACCGACGACGGTAGACGTGATGCCGCGCGACAGTTGCTGAGCCTTTGCGCCGATCCTGACCACGTCACGCGCTGTCTGGCCCTTGGTGCGCTCTCAAGTGTCCACGCCGGAGTCTCCACCGATGACCTCGTCGGGCTAGGTGGGACGTGGGGAGGGTCGCTGGACGAACCGGTGATCAGGCGGAACCGACTTACGGGCCCGACAGTTCGTGATGAACTTGCGTTGCGGGTCGCGGAGTCTGCGCGCTGGTGATGCTCGTCGGGGTGGGCTCCGTCGGCTAGTAGGCACCCGGACGACCCCACCCGGAGCGAGCGTTGCCCGCTCGGTCAGTGGGCACGGCATTGGAGGTGGACCCATTCGGAATGTCGGAATCGGGCTTGTCGGACCAGCTAAATGGTGGAATTGCGACGGCGGCTTGGTTCGCTAGCGCACCGCCCGCGAGCGGCATGAAGTCGAGGCCGGAAGCATCGACGAACGTGGGTTGCGCACTATTGATGACGTTGTTCTCACTGATCAGGGTTCGCGTACACGTTGGGTTGCCCGACTGGCAGCCGCCGCCGTCTTCAATTCCAAGCGGCATCGAACTGCCGCCATTCCAGATCACGTTCCCGGCAATGCGCAGGTCAGTGTCGGACCGGGCGGGATTGGGCGCAACGGCTCCTGCGGGTTGACTGCGCGGACCGTGGATCGCGAAGTGTTGGTACTGCGACGAATAACCAGCGGGGTTGAGGAACACGTTGTTGTAGAAGTACACATGGTTGTTGGGGATGTAGGCCTCGTCGCCGTTGGTGACCCCCCACCCGCCGTCAGCGAGGCGGGCGGCACATCGCGGTTCGTCAGTCCCGCCGTCGCAGCTGTGCAGGCCGAATACGAACTCAACGAGGTGGCTTCGCGCGCCGACGCGGTACACCGTGTTGTACGCCATGAGGATGTTGTAGCCACCGTTCACGCCCAGACCAGCCCCGTAGACGTGGTGAATGATGTTGTTGACGACCTTGATGTCCATCGCTTCATACGTGATCCACGGGCTGGTGGTGAACTCGATTCCGGTGCCCTGACCTGCGGTGAATCCTCCTTCGCCGCAGTCAAATATCTCGTTCTCCGCGACGGTTAGGTACGCGCTGCCACCTTTGACGTAGGCGCACCAACTCTCGCTGTCGGAGATGCGGTTGCCGAGCAGGTGACCGTACTGAACCGCGACGAAATCGATCGCGTTGTCGCCTGCGCCGGCGATTGTAGATTCCTCAATGAAGATGTGATCCGATTGATTGATCTTGATCGTTTCGTGCGCGCGGCTACCGCCCGGTGAGGCATCGCCGTTCATCGAGGTGTTGCGGATCAGGATGTTGGAGCACTGCTCGCAGTGGAACGCATCGCCGTCGCGACGGATGTCGAGTCCGATGAAGTAGACGTAAGACGAGCCGAACATGTTGATGTCGCCCTGCAAGATCGCGGTGCCGGGGCCGCCGGTGGCATTGAAGATGACGGGGCTTGTGTAGGTGCCGAGGCGGTCTTCCCAATAGTGCGGCATGCTCGCGCTCGGATAGGTGCCGGGCGCGAGCTGGATTCGACGACCAGTTGTCAGTTCTTGGCCCGCTGGAATCCGATTCCAGGCCGCCGTGATGGTCCGAAGTGGGCTGCCTGCAGTGGTTCCTGAGTTTGAATCGTTGCCGGTTGAAGGGTTCACGAAGATGTCAGTTCCACCGAACGTGCCGGCGTCGTAGCGACCGTCGCTGCCGACGGGTCCGGGGCTGTGATCAACCTCGCGCGGCGTGTCGTTTCCGGTTGGGGGTGCCGGACTGTCAGGGCCGGTCGGGGGAGTTGTCGCGAGCGTGTGCCCGGTGACGGTCACCACAACGCGTGCCTTGCGAGTGCCGTTGTTGCGCACTGACCAGCCGCGAGGACTTCCCGGATTGTGCACGAGGGACGTGACCGTTGATCGCTTCGCTCTGAACCGGATGACACTTGACGTGGAACCGGATCGTGGTCGAATCGAGATTGAGCCTGCGCGTGATGACTTCACTGCCACCGTGGCACGGATCTTGGCAACTCCACTGTGAGGAAGGCCCGCGACGTTGGTGAAAGAGACGATCTTCGTTCGTCGTGGCTTGAGGTTCAGCGCGACCCGTGCCGCCCGCTGTGCGGGTGCCGTTACCGGGTTCGTCGTGGAGGTTGTTGGCGCACTACGCGCGCTTTCAACTGAGCCCGTGGCCGAAGCAGCGGGAAGCAACGTGACTGCCGCGACTGTCCCACAGGAGAGGGCAGCCACGAGTCGACGAATCACTGACATGACACCTCCCGTGCTCTGTGGTCAATCGGAGTATGGCAACGAAGAGTTGAGTCACAACACCCAACTGATGGTCAATTTTCCGCGCGGTTTGGCTGCCAAATGTCACGAAGTGGGGCAATTCGGCGCGCCGGTCACGTCGACCAATGCGCAGCGCTGGCACGCTGCGTTGGCCGGTACGTCTAGTCGACGCCGAGTGTTGGTTCGGATCGTGTCGTTTCGAGTTGGGATGTGTATGAGGTCAGGCTTCGTGCGGCATCGTCGGGTGGTCGTTGCGGGGCTGTGCGTTCCCGCCCTAGCGGCGTCATTGCTCGCAGCCGCGGCGCATGCGCCCGCTCTCCCGCCGCACCTGCTCGCTCCCGCCGCTCCGATCGAGGATCAGGTCGAGGCCGCGAACGCAAGCCTGGCGGCGGCGAAGGCAGACCTGGCCAAGGCTCAGAGCACGCTGGATGACGCAGCCACGCAATTGCCGCAAGCACAAGCGAGGGTGCAGCAGGCGCTGACCGAGGTCGCGCAGGCACAGGCGGCCGAGGCTCGCGCCAGAGCCGCAGTTGCGGCGGCACAGCAAGCAGTCACCGTCGCGCGCAAGAAGATCGATAAGACGCAGGGACACATTGATGCGCTCAAGGCGCGGATCCAGACGCTGGCCCGTGAGGTCTACACCAGCGGCGGCGAATATCAAGAGATCGAGATCTTGCTGGAGTCGCGTGACCCAAGCGATTTCGCGCTCCAACTGAACGCGGTACGGCGTCAATCTCGTAGTAATTCCACAACGCTCGACGAAATTGGGCGGTTGAAGGCCGAACTCGACGCGAGGCTCATCGAGTTGGCTGCTTTGGAACGTGCCGCGAAAGAGAGTCAGGACGATGCCGATGCGAACGCAGCACGCGCCCAAGACTCCAGTGTTCAAGCGGCGAGCGCGCAGCAGCAGGTGGAGCGCCTCATCGCGGCGCGCGAAGGTGCCGTCGCAGAGGCGAACGCAAACCGCGCGAAGCTGCGGACGATCTATCTAGGACTGCTCGCCGAGCAACGACGTCTCGCTGAAGAAGCCGCCCGCAAGAAGGAGATCAACTCGGCTGCTTGGACTGGGCAGGAGGGTGCGGCCGCCCACGCAGTGAAGTTTGCGCTGTCTCAAGTTGGCCATCGCTACAACACCAACGGTGGCACTGGTCCGACGTATGGCTGCAACGGATTCACATGGCGCGCTTGGCGGGAAGCCGGATCGAAGTGGCCGCTGTTGATGGCACAGGATCAGTCGACGAGTAGCTATACGCAGCGGGTATCCGTCGCGAATGCGAAGCCCGGGGACGTGATCTTCTGGCGGATGAACAATGGCACCGATTGGCGCGAGAACGCGATTGACCATGTTGGCCTCGTGGTTGATCCCGCGAGCGGCAAGTTCGTCCACGCGGCGAACTCCCGCGACGGCGTCAAGGTCTCCAACTACAAGACCGAATCCGCCTACCGCAACGTCGCCGCAGTAGTCCGCGTCCTGCGCTAGCCACCCCTACCTCCCCCGTTTGGTAGACACGCCCGGCTGGCCGGGCGTGTCTACCAAACGGGGGAGGAGGGTGGGGGTGTGAAGCGTGCATCGGTAGTCATCCTGGCTGTGTTGGGTGTGGTTTCGGTACTGGAGTTGTCGGCCGTAGCGGCCAACAACACGATCCTGGAACACTCGACAAAGCCGCTCCTCCTGCCTCTCTTGATGGTCTTCGTCCTCGTTGAGGTGGGGTGGAACGCTCACCCGAGCATCAAGTTCCTCGTGATCGGACAGTTCTTCTCGCTTCTCGGCGACGTCGCGCTGATGTTTGACGGCGAACTCTGGTTCGGCCTCGGCATCTTCATGTTCCTGATCACGCACGTCTTCTACCTCATCGGCTTCTTCAAGCTCGGTGCCCGCGCGGCTCTCAACGACCGCCGGTGGGTGCTGTTTGTCTACCCGGCGTTCTGGATCATCGCGAATGCCGCGTTGTGGTCAGGGTTGGGCCCGCTCCGGATTCCGATCATTCTCTACAGCGCGTTCCTCGTTGCGATGGCAATGTGCTCGATGAGCCTCGGGACGCTGTTTGGCATCGGCGGCACGCTGTTCATGATCTCGGATCTCTTGATCGGCGAGACCGTTGCCTACGGCAAGTTCACAGGTTCCGGTGTCCTCATCATGAGCACCTACATCGTTGGCCAAGCCCTCATCGCGTACTGCTGGACTCGGAGGGTGAAGGAGTCGGGTGAGCCAGCCGCAATACCCCAACCAGCAACCGCGTGAAGAACCACTGAACAGCCAAAACTGGCGGGTTCGCCCCGTCCAGGCAACACAAAATCCCCTGGTCCAGTCCTGATCTGCGCTTTCGCGCGCGTCAGGTGAACCAGGGGATTGTGTGAAGTGCTGGCTAACTATCCCTCGAGTGACGCAACCGCTGCGTCGGCCGCGGCATCCAGCGTCTCCTGGTAGCGCTTGTAGGACTCAACGATCTCTGCCTCAGCGTCGACTCGTCCGGCCCAGGTTGCGCCTTCGACGGACTTACCAGGCTCGAGTTCCTTGTAGACCTCGAAGAAGTGCTGGATCTCGAGGCGGTCGAACTCCGACACGTGGTGGATGTCGCGGATGTGCTCCATACGTGGATCGTTTGCAGGTACACACACCAACTTATCGTCGCCGCCGGCTTCATCGGTCATGCGGAACATGCCCACTGTGCGAGCCCGGATCAGGCATCCGGGGAAGGTCGGCTCCTGGACAATGACGAGCGCATCGAGTGGGTCGCCGTCAAGGCCGAGGGTGTCGTCGACGAAGCCGTAGTCGTGTGGGTACCGGGTTGCGGTGAAGAGCATCCGGTCCAGGCGCAGCCGCCCGGAATCATGGTCGATTTCGTACTTGTTCCGACTGCCGGTCGGAATTTCGATGGTGACGTCGAACTCCACGAGTTTCTCCTGTATTGGTCGCGGGCGTAAATTGCTCGTGGCTTAGTGTTCCGTAAGTGTCGGGTCGAAGCCCGATGAGCAGGCCGTGAAATGCAGCGAACTCAGTTGCGTAAGCGCCAATCAGTGATCAGTGTTGAGCGATAGTAGGCCGTCGTAGGCAGCAAGGGAGTGCTAGTGGAGTACCGCAAACGCCGAATTCCCGCGGTCACACTGGCAGTTGCATGTGCGGGCGCCGTAGTTGTTGCGGGCTCCTTCGCAAGTCCAGGTTTTGCCGCTGACAATGACGGCCCGCCAATGCCCCAACCGGGTGACACCGCAGCGGTGTTGTCCCCGCTGGCGTCGTCCGCGGACCAGCAACCCACGCAATCGGGAGTGCAGCAAGCGTTGGCCGGAGCACTTTCCAACGCGGGACTCGGACCAAACGTTCGCGTCGCGGTGTACGACACAGACACCGGCGACTTGGTCTACGAGCAAGCGTCGTCCACGCCGGCAACTCCGGCCTCCACGAACAAGATCTTGACGGCCGCGGCAGTCCTCGATGCCTACGGTCCTGACCACCGGATCAAAACGACGGTCGTCGCAGGCGCGGCGCCAAACGAAGTGGTACTTGTTGGCGCTGGCGATCCTGCGTTGACCACGAAGCGCGCGGGCGTAGGCATCTCGGCAACTGCATCTTTGGCGGCATTGGCAGATCAGACCGCCGAGTC
>Ga0172380_10004447_pt1 | contig 17993 bp, 20 predicted proteins | sample Leawe162metaG_FD_119747 | JGI IMG/M metagenome (GOLD analysis project Ga0172380, IMG submission 119747) | Leachate microbial communities from a municipal landfill in Southern Ontario, Canada - Leachate well 162 metaG | ecosystem: Engineered > Solid waste > Landfill > Unclassified | place... | reverse complement strand
GTCACCATCGACGAAGCCGACTTCCCGCGCTTCCGCGACCTGTTCGCCGAAGTCGCCGGCGAACTATTGGCCGAGGACGACCTGACGCGCAGCCTGCACACCGACGGCAGCCTGGAGAGCGGCTATTTCTCGCTCGAAACCGCACGCCTGCTGGAAGCGCAGATCTGGGGCCAGGGCTTCCCGCCGCCGCTGTTCGAGGGCCGCTTCAGGGTCGAGGCGCAGCGCGTGCTCAAGGACAAGCACCTCAAGCTGCGTCTGCGCCTGGGCGAACTGCGCTTCGACGCCATCCAGTTCAATTTCAGCACGACACCGGGCCACGAGGTGCACGCCGCCTACCGCCTGGCCATCAACGAATACAACGGCGTGCAGAGCGTGCAGCTGATGATCGAGCACCTCGCCAACCCCTGAAGATTTGTCGCCGATAGCGGGCCTGACTGCCCGGCAAGGTATAATTGACGGTTACTTTGGCCATTTAAACGAGCAGAACAGACATGGAAGCAGAACAGCTGAATTCGATCGCCAACCGGCTCGCCGACATTGCCCAGCGCAGTGGCGAGCTCCGGAGGTATCTTTGACTACGATCACAAGCGGGAAAGACTGACCCTCCTCAACAAGGAGATGGAAGACCCGAAGATCTGGGATGACGCCAAGCGCGCCCAGGAGCTCGGGCGCGAGAAGAAATCGCTGGAAGACATCGTGCTGGTGCTCGAAGCCGTCGAGGCAGGGCTCAACGACAGCCGCGAACTCTTCGACATGGGCAAGGACGAAGGCGACGACGAGATGCTGCACGCCGTCGAGGCCGACGCCGACGGCATCGAGCAGAAGATCGCCGCCCTCGAATTCCGCCGCATGTTCAACAACCCGCAGGACCCGAACCCCTGCTTCCTCGAAATCCAGGCCGGCGCCGGCGGTACCGAAGCGCAGGACTGGGCCGCCATGCTGCTGCGCATGTACGTGCGCTACGGAGAACGCAAGGGTTTCTCGGTCGAAGTGCTGGAAGAATCCGAAGGCGATGTGGCTGGCATCAAAAGCGCCACGGTGCGCCTTGCCGGCGACTACGCCTACGGCCACCTGCGCACCGAAACCGGCATCCATCGCCTGGTGCGCAAGAGCCCGTTCGACTCGAACGCGCGCCGCCACACCTCGTTTACCAGCGTCTTCGTTTACCCCGAGGTGGATGACTCGATCGAGATCAACATCAACCCGGCCGACGTGCGCACCGACACCTACCGCGCCTCGGGCGCTGGCGGTCAGCACATCAACAAGACCGACTCGGCGGTGCGACTGACGCACATCCCGACCAACATCGTCGTGCAGTGCCAGAACGACCGTTCGCAGCACCGCAACCGCGACGAAGCCTGGAAAATGCTGCGCGCCCGACTCTATGAACACGAGCTGCGCAAACAGCAGGCCGACCAGCAGAAGCTGGAAGACGCCAAGTCGGACATCGGCTGGGGCCACCAGATTCGCAGCTACGTGCTCGACCAGTCACGCATCAAGGATCTTCGTACCAACTATGAAGTCGGCAATACGCAGGGCGTGCTCGACGGCGACCTGCTCGACGACTTCATTGCCGCCAGCCTGAAACAAGGAGTCTGATCGATGAAACGCTTTGCCCTTTGCTTCATTACCGCGCTTGCCGCCCTTGCCTTCAACGCCCATGCCGCTGGCTTCGAGAGCTTTGCCGGCAAGACCCCGGCCAGCCTGCTGAAAAAGGAAAAACCCTTCGCCAAGGCCTACCGCGCCACGATCAAGGATCAGGATCTGCCGGACTGGACGCAGCGCCTTTCCGTCGGTCTGCCCGCAGAAATCGTCGAGATCGGTGACAGCAAGCTGATCCTGATGTCGGCCTGCAACCCGAAGACCAGCTGCGAAGATGAGCGCTTCTACATCCTCTACGAACCGGCCGACCAGTCGATCACCGGCTTCTTCTTCCTGCCACCGGACATGAGTGCACCGGGCGACCACCGCATGGCGCTGTCGCGCTGGCTGGGCAAGACGCCGGCCAAGGAACGCAGCGATTTCCTGCTTGATCGCGCTCTCAAGGATGCAATGCCGGAAACCCAGCAGCACCCCGCCGTCAAGGCCGCCAACTGATTTTGTCGTAACTTCACCAGACAAACTGCGAGACTCCCTATGTCCGACCAGACCAATACCCCAGCCCAGGCCCCCACACAGGATGAAAACCAGCTCGTCGCCGAACGCCGCGCCAAGCTGGCCGAATGGCGCAAATCGGGGAATGCCTTCCCCAACGATTTCTCGCGCGAAAACCTGGCCGGCAAGCTTGACGAGCTGTATGCGGACAAGGATGCAGAAACGCTGGAAGCCAACCCGATCGAGGTCAAGGTCGCCGGCCGCATGATGCTCAAGCGCGTCATGGGCAAGGCCAGTTTCGCCACCATCCAGGACATGTCCGGCCGCATCCAGCTCTACATTTCGCGCGATGCTGTCGGCGAAGCTATTTACGCTGACTTCAAGCACTGGGATCTGGGCGACATCATTGGCATCGTCGGCACCATGATGAAGACCAAGACCGGCGAGCTGACCATCAAGGCCAGCGAAATCCGCCTGCTGACCAAGTCGCTGCGCCCGCTGCCGGAGAAGTTCCACGGCCTCTCCGACACCGAGCAGAAATACCGCCAGCGCTACCTCGACCTGATGACCAACGAGCAATCGCGCTTCACCTTCCTGGCGCGCAGCCGCATGGTGCAATCGATCCGCAACTACATGGTCAACCACGGCTTCCTCGAAGTCGAAACGCCGATGATGCACCCGATCCCCGGCGGCGCCTCGGCCAAGCCATTCAAGACACACCACAACGCGCTCGACATGGAACTCTTCCTGCGCATCGCGCCTGAGCTGTACCTGAAAAAACTGGTAGTCGGCGGCTTCGAGAAGGTGTTCGAAGTGAACCGAAACTTCCGTAACGAGGGCATCAGCCCACGCCACAACCCTGAATTCACGATGATGGAGTTCTACGAGGCCTATCAGGACTACAAGGGCCTGATGGACTTCACCGAGGGCCTGCTGCGCCACGCTGCACGTGAAGCACTGGGCACCGAGGTCTTCGAATACCAGGGCCGCGTGCTCGACCTGTCGAAGCCCTTCCATCGCCTGACCATCGCCCAGGCCATCCGCAAGTTTCACCCCGGCTTCACCGACGCCGAGCTGACTGACATCGAGTGGATCAAGAAGAAGATCAACTTCTTCGGCGAGACCGTGAAACCCGGCGGCCTCGGCAGCCTGCAGCTGCAGCTCTTCGAAGCCTGCGCCGAAGCCGACCTGTGGGAGCCGACCTTCATCATCGACTACCCGGTCGAAGTCTCGCCGCTGGCCCGCGCCTCCGATGCCAACCCGGAAATCACCGAGCGCTTCGAGCTGTTCATCGTCGGCCGCGAGATCGCCAACGGCTTCTCCGAGCTGAACGACGCCGAAGACCAGGCTGCCCGCTTCCTGGCGCAGGCCAAGGCCAAGGACGCCGGCGACGAGGAAGCGATGTACTACGACGCCGACTTCATCCGCGCCCTCGAATACGGCCTGCCGCCCACCGGCGGCTGTGGCATCGGCATCGACCGTCTGGTCATGCTGCTGACCGATTCGGCAAACATCCGCGACGTGATCCTTTTCCCACAGATGCGCCACGAGTGAGCACGAAGTGCGAACGAATAAGTCCCTGTGGGGCGCCATGAGTGAGCACGAAGTGCGAATGAGCAAGTCCCCTTGGTGGGGACGCCATGAGTGGCGCACGCAACGCGTGCGCTAACCCGTGACTAGCAAGGCCAGCGGCGCCAAACACGCCATCGTCCTCGGCGCCGGTCTGGCCGGCACCACCACCGCCAACCGCCTCGCTGCGCGCGGCTGGCAAATCACGCTGATCGACGCTGCTCCCGGCCCCGCCGAAGGCGCCTCCGGCAACCATGCCGGCGTGCTGCGGCCCTTGCCCGCGCGCGACGACAACCTCCTCGCACAAATCACCCGCGCCGGTTTCCTCGCCACGCGCAGCCACCTGCAAGCCCTCGAAGATGCCGGCCTGCAAGCCGAAGCCGGCCAGCTCTGGGGCAAGACCGGCGTGCTGCACCTCGCGCGCGACGCCGTACATGAAGCCACGCAACGCGACATCGTCGCCGCCCAGAACCCGCCCGCCGACTACCTGCGCTTCGTCGACCGCGACGAAGCCAGCGAACTGTGCGGCTGGCCGGTCGATGCCGGCGGCTGGTGGTTCCCCGGCGGCGCCTGGGTATCGCCGGCCAACTACTGCCGCGCCAACCTGCTGCAATACGCAGCGATGATCACCCCGCATTACGCCACCCGCGTCGAGCGCATCGCCCATGAAAACGGCCTGTGGCGCGCCTTCGACGCCGCTGGCACCTGCCTTGCCGAAGCCCCGCACCTGGTCATTGCCAACGCCTCGGATGCGCGCCGCCTGCTCGGCGACTGGCTGCCCGTTTTCCCGGCACGCGGCCAGGTCACGCACCTGCCGGCCGAAGCCGGCTCGGCACCGCGTTGCGTCGTCTGCCGGCTCGGCTACGTCACCCCGGAAATCGGTGGCCAGCGTTACGCCGGCGCCACCTTCCTGATGAAGGACAACGACCCCGCAGTGCGCGACAGCGACCACGCCGAAAATCTCGCCAAACTCAACTTCATCCTCCCCGGCTTCAGCGATACGCTATCAGCCGCAGGCCTCCCCGGCCGCGTCGGCTTCCGTCCGGCCTCTCCCGACCGCTTGCCCATCGTCGGCGCCGTTCCCCGGCTGGGCGAAGACACCGCAACCCCCGCCCCGCCGGGCCTGTGGCTGGTCAACGGCTTTGGCGCCCGTGGCATCGTCTGGTCGGCAATGGCTGGCGAGCTCATCGCCGACAGCATCGAAGGCACACCGCTCAGTCTCGAACGCAAGCTCGCAGACGCCCTTTCCCCGCGCCGCTTTCTTGACCGACCAAAGCGGCGCTCGCCGAACCCGGTGCGTGAACGCTAAACTCCTGCTCGTTCCCGGCAACACACTGTCACCTGCCGCCACTCAACGCCATCGCCCCAAGACGAATCTGCCCATGATCACAGACGAATCTCCCGCCGAACATCCCGAGCGCAGGGCAGCAGATGCCATCCCGAGGCAGTTCAGCGGTGATGTACTCAACAGGATCGAACACAGCCACCCGGCCTTCGCCGATGCGCAGATTGAAATGATCGACATGGATGTTGCCCTTCCGCCGGGGCACGGGCATGGGCATGAAAGCGACGAACACTTTCAGCCGGCAGCGGCAGCCGGCACCACGCTTCCGCTCGACAAGGAACAGAACCGGGCACGGCTGCAGCTCTCCAGGTTCAAGGGAACGCTCGACGAGTTCGAGATTTTGCAGGTGACGCGGGTCGATATCGCGAGCATCAAGCGCGGCGATGTCATCCAGATCAAGACTTTCGCCGGCAGCATTTATATCAGCGTGATCGACCGCATCCAGGGCATCTCAGCGGGGATTGGCGAAATTCTCTGCGAGTGCCGCTACGACCTGCCGAACCAATGGACTCTGGTGCACGCTGCCAGCATCATCCTGCCGGTGTGCACCAAGGATCACCTGATCACCAACCCGGATGGCAGCCAGCGCAAGGCCAGCCGGGCGTTGAAGATAACGACCGCTGCCGAGCTTCCGGATCAGGTGAAGAGCCTGCTGCGCGAAAATTTCTTCTCGGAAATCAGGATTTACGCGACCCCGCAGAAGGAAAGGCTGAGGCCTGTTGATATCGTGCGCGGCATCAAGCGCCTGGCACTCAAGTTGAAAGCGGGTCAGGAAAAATCCTGACCGGGAAACCGGAACCCTTGCGCTCAGCTTTCTACAAGCGGGCACAGCCCAGCGGCAAATTGCCGCTTTTCTCCAGCACTCAGTTTCTTGATCCGGTACTCGGCCTTCGAGGCTAACGATCGATCGGGATGCGCTTCAAACCCCAGCAGCTTCACCGGCGCATGCGAGCGTGTGTAACGCGCCCCCGTGCCATTGCAGTGGGCGGCATAGCGAGCGGCAACATCAACCGCGATGCCGGTGTAGATACTGCCATCGGCACATTCGATCAGGTAGAGAAACCAGGGCTTCTGAACGCTCATGCTTGGGTCGTTGCGGCTGCTCGGGTCAGGACTGCGCGGCTTGCGCGGCGGCGGTCACGGCACTGGCGAGCGTTTTCACAGCCGCCATCGACGGCCCGTTTTTCGGGCAGATCATGCCCGTCGGTACCCGGCCGATTTCGTCAGGCACAGCTTCGATCACCAGGTCGGCGGCATGCGCGGACTGCTCGACGACCCGGCGCGGCATCAACGTCCAGCCAAGGCCGACGGCAACACAGCCGAGGATACCTTCCAGCGTGCCGAACTCCATCGAGTCCGCCACGGCATGGCCAATGGCCCGTTGCCAGGCCAGCGCACGGGTGCGGTAGGCACAACCTTCGCGGAAGAGGATCAGCGGCTGCAGCACCGGGTTGGCCCCGCTGGCATGCACCTGCACCAGTTCCTCGACCACCAGTTCGTCAAAATCCAGATCGGGATGCACCACCGGCCCGGCCACGAAGGCACAGTCAAGCTTGTGCTCAAGCACCCCAGCCATCAGGGTGGCCGTGGTATCGGTGAAGACACGCAGCTCGACGCGCGGGTGAGCCGCGCGCACCGCCTTCAGCGCATTCGGCAGGTGCAGCGCGGCGAAGGTTTCCATGGCGCCGATGCGCAGTTCGCCGGCCGATTCGCCGGCCTGCTTTACGGCAGCGCTGGTCTCGCGCTCCAGTAGCAGCATGCGTCGGGCGTAGTCGAGCAGCACACGGCCGGAGGGGGCGAGTTCGAGCCCGCGCCCCTTGCGGAAGAAGAGCTCGGCGCCGAGTTCCTCCTCCAGCCGGCGGATGCGGCTGGTCACATTCGACTGCACCGTGTTCAGCTTGCGCGACGCGGCAAGGATGCCGCCTTCTTCAACCACGGCCTGAAAAGTACGCAGGGCAATGAGTTCCATATATCTATTTTAGCGAACGTTCTGTTCTTAACAATTCATTTGTTTTGATAGGTTACACGTTTTATTGTGTCGACATCAAATCAGAAGATGCTCCCAAATGAGTAGCCAACGTGAACGCATCAAGGTATTGAGTGCCGGCATCTTCAGCCTGATCCTGGCCATGGGCGTGGCCCGCTTCTCCTACACGCCGTTGTTGCCGCTGATGCAGCAGCAGGCAGGCCTGGGCATCGCCGAAGCCGGCTGGCTGGCGGCCATCAACTACGGCGGCTACCTGTGCGGCGCGCTGATCGCCTCGCTGATCAGCGATCTGGTGCTGAAGGACCGCCTCTACCGCATCGGCATGGTCGTCGCCATCGTCAGCACGGCGGCCATGGGCATGAGCACCGATGTCACCGTCTGGGCCATCTCGCGCTTTTTCGCCGGCTTGAGCAGCGCGGCGGCGATGCTGCTCGGCACCGGACTCATCCTCAACTGGCTGATCCGCCACAATCACCGCAGCGAGCTGGGCATCCACTTCACCGGCATCGGCTTCAGCATCGCCGGCTGTGCGGCCGCCGTGGCGCTGATGAGCCAGTGGCTGGACTGGCGCGAACAGTGGTTCGCCTTCACCGCCATCGGCTGCCTGCTGCTGATCCCCGCGCTGCGCTGGCTGCCGGCGCCGGATCGCAGCGCACTGACCACGAGCGGCCAGACGATGCACGACAAACCACCAAGCCCGCTGTTCATGCGCCTCTTTCTCGCTGCCTATTTCTGCTGCGGCGTCGGCTACGTGGTCAGTGCCACCTTCATCGTCGCCATCGTCGATCATCTACCGGGCATGGAAGGACACGGCACGCTGGCCTTTCTTGCCATCGGCGTCGGCGCCATCCCCGCCTGCATCAACTGGGACCTGATCGCCCGGCGTACGGGCGAGGTCAACGCACTGATCGCGGCGGCTGTGCTGCAGATCGTTGGCATCCTTCTGCCGGTGGTGGTCGGCGGCCTGATCGCCACCGTCTTCGGCGCCCTGCTCTTCGGCGGCACCTTCATCGGCATGGTCAGTCTGGTATTGACCATGGCCGGGCGCTACTACCCGACGCGGCCGGCGAAGATGATGGGCAAGATGACGCTGGCCTACGGCACAGCACAGATCCTGGCGCCAGCGATTACCGGCTGGCTGGCGACGAGCAGTGGCAACTACAACGCCGGCCTCTATCTGGCTGCCGGCGCCATGGCCATCGGCACCGTGCTGCTGCTGGTACTGAAGCAGGTGGAGAAGCAGGACGCTGCGAAAGCGACGGCGGCACTCGCCGCCTGCGCACAAAATTAAGTCAGTTGCCGCCCGACCCACAGTTCGAACACAATAAGCCCCATAGCGACAACACCCTGTCAGGAGATTCCCCATGTTTAACGGCATCCTCATCACCAAGGACGACGCCGGCTACCGCGCCGCCGTGCAGGAGATCGACGAAGCGCAACTGCCGGAAGGCGATGTCACGGTTCGCGTCGAGTGGTCGACGCTGAACTACAAGGACGGCCTGGCCATCACCGGCAAGGGGCCGGTGGTACGCAAATTCCCGATGGTGCCGGGAATCGACTTTGCCGGCACCGTTACCGCCAGCAGCCACCCGGAGTGGAAGGTCGGCGACGAGGTCATTCACAACGGTTGGGGCGTCGGCGAAACCCAATGGGGCGGGCTGGCGCAAACGGCGCGGGTGCGTGGCGAGTGGCTGGTGCCGCTGCCCTCGGCCTTCAGTGCGCGCCAGGCAATGGCCATCGGCACCGCCGGCTACACCGCCATGCTTTGCGTGCTGGCACTGGAAAAGCACGGCATCAAACCTCAGGACGGCGAAATTCTCGTCACTGGCGCCAATGGCGGTGTGGGCAGCGTGGCCATCGCCCTGCTGGCCAAGCTGGGTTTCCGCGTCATTGCCTCCACCGGGCGGGCCAGCGAAGCCGAGCATCTGAAGGCACTCGGGGCTGCCGAGATCATCGACCGCAACGAACTCTCCGCCCCCGGCAAACCGCTCGGCAAGGAGCGCTGGGCCGGCGTGGTCGACGCCGTCGGCAGCCATACACTGGCCAATGCCTGCGCCACCACAAAATACCGTGGTGCCGTTGCCGCATGCGGTCTTGCACAGGGCATGGATTTCCCCTCCAGCGTCGCCCCCTTCATCCTGCGCGGCATCACCCTCTACGGCATCGACAGCGTCATGGCGCCGCAGGCCATTCGCCTTGAAGCCTGGGCGCGACTGGCGCGGGATCTCGATATCGCCCGGCTCGACGCCATCACCACCGAGATACCGCTCGGTGAGGCCATCGCCACGGCCGGAGCGCTGCTTGAAGGCCGGGTGCGCGGCCGCGTCGTGGTTGACGTCAACCGCTGAAAACCCCTGCAGGACAAGGCGTAACCAGTTGTAAGCGTTTGTTTCCGGGGTCTCCGCAACAGGGCTGTTCATGCGTTAATCGCTGCACACCCTGTCTGGAGAACAAACCATGGAAACCGTTCGTAAAACCCATCCGATGATCGTCGTGGCCGCAGCATCGGTCACCCTGCTGAGCCTGGCCGGGGTTGCCTCGCTGGCTGGCTGGATGCCAGCTGCCAGCCATGCCACCAGCGCAACGACTGCAACACTGGCCGCAGCGACCAAAACAGAGGCACCGGCGACGATCAGTCTCCCCGCAGGAACAACGATCACCGTCGAGCCGAAGGCAACGCCGCGCCCGGCGAGCAGCCGTAGCAACAGCGCCCCGCGCCCGCCAGTTGTCGCAAGCGCCGATTCCTCGCCGCCGGGCTATACGCGCGTATCAAGTGGCACCACTGCGCCGGTCAGCGACAACGGCATCTATGTCGAGAATGCCCGCCCGGCCGCCAATCCATCGCCCGCGCCGACCATCTGCCAGAGCTGCGGCACCATCCAGAGCGTTCAGGAAATCAGCAACAAGGGCGAAGGCACCGGCCTTGGCGCCATCGCTGGCGGCGTCCTTGGTGGCCTGCTCGGCAGCCAGATCGGTGGGGGCAACGGCAAGAAAGCGATGGCCGTGGTTGGCGCAGCGGGTGGCGCCTTTGCCGGTCACGAAGTAGAGAAGCGCGTGCGCGGCGAAACGCAGTATCAGATCAGCGTCCGCTTCGATGACGGCAGCACGCGCACCTACACCGAAACGACGGCCACCCAGTTGCAGAGTGGCGACCGGGTGCGTCTTGAAAACGGCCGGCTGGTGATGCTTTAAGAATCACCCGAAGCTACCCGATACGGGGCTCGTGCCAGACGGCGCGAGCCCCGTATCTCTTTGCGGTGCTAAAATCGAAGGCTGAATTTATTCTCCAATTTTTACGCGAGGCGCCCGCATGAAACTCGAAACGCTTGCCGTCCACGCCGGCTACAGCCCGGACCCGACCACCAAGGCTGTGGCGGTGCCGATCTACCAGACCACTTCCTACGCTTTCGACAACACGCAGCACGGCGCCGACCTGTTCGACCTCAAGGTGCAGGGCAACATCTACACGCGCATCATGAACCCGACGCAGGACGTGCTGGAGAAGCGTATCGCCGCGCTTGAAGGCGGCATCGCCGGGCTGGCCGTTGCTTCGGGTCAGGCCGCCATCACCTACGCCATCCAGACCATTGCCGAGGCCGGTGACAACATCATCTCGGCTTCGACGCTCTACGGCGGCACCTACAACCTGTTCGCGCACACGCTGCCGCAATACGGCATCGACGTGCGTTTTGCCGACTACAGCAAGCCGGAAACCTTCGAGGCGCTGATCGACGCGAAGACCAAGGCGATCTACTGCGAGTCGGTCGGCAACCCGCTCGGCAACATCACCGACTTCGAGAAGCTGGCCGACATCGCCCACCGCAACGGCATCCCGCTGATCGTCGATAACACGGTGCCCTCACCCTACCTGTGCCGCCCGATCGAGCATGGCGCCGACATCGTCGTGCATTCGCTGACCAAGTACATTGCCGGCCATGGCAATTCGATCGGTGGCGTCATCGTCGATAGCGGCAAGTTCCCGTGGGCCGAGCACAAGGCGCGTTTCAAGCGCCTGAACGAGCCGGATGTTTCCTACCACGGCGTGGTCTACACCGAAGCGCTCGGCCCGGCCGCCTTCATCGGTCGCGCCCGCGTGGTGCCGCTGCGCAACATGGGTGCCGCCATTTCGCCGTTCAACGCCTTCATGATCCTGCAGGGCTGCGAGACGCTGGCCCTGCGCATGGACCGCATCTGTGCCAATACCAGCAAGATTGCGTGGTTCCTCAAGGACCATCCGAAGGTCTCGTGGGTCAGCTATGCCGGCCTGCCCGAGCACCCGGACAACCATCTGGTCGAGAAGTACATGGGCGGCCGCGCCTCGGGCATCCTCACCTTCGGCGTCAAGGGCACGAACTGCAGCGGCATCGAGGCCGGCGGCCGTTTCCAGGATGCGCTGAAGCTGGTCACCCGCCTCGTCAATATCGGCGATTGCAAGTCGCTGGCCTGCCACCCGGCCTCGACGACGCACCGCCAGCTGAACCCGGAAGAGATGAAAAAGGCCGGCGTGTCGGAAGACATGATTCGCCTGTCGATCGGCATCGAGCACATCGAAGATCTGATTGCGGATCTGGAGCAGGCATTGAAAGCGGCTTGATCGCCACCAAGGAACGAACGGGCCGCGGGGCAGTCAGACCCGCGGCCCTTTTCATTGATAAGCAAAACCCATGACCCGACACCCACAATCGCGCACCGAGCAACTCGATATACGCGGCCTGCGCTACAACGTGCGCTGCTGGGGCCCAGCGGATGCACCGGCCATCTTCCTGCTGCACGGCTGGATGGACTCCTCACCGACCTTCCAGTTTCTGGTCGAAGCGCTGCAGCAGGAATGGCATGTGATTGCGCCGGACTGGCGCGGCTACGGGCAATCGGAATGGCTCGGCCGGCCCTACTGGTTCCCGGACTACTACGGCGATCTCGACGCCCTGCTCGCACACTATTCGCCGGACCATCCAGCGCGTCTTGTCGGGCACAGCATGGGGGGCAATATCGCGGCGATCTACGCCAGCGCACGGCCGGCCCGGGTCGCACAGGTGGCGATGCTCGACTTCCTCGGCTTGATGGCGACCCAGTCGAAGGATGCTCCGAAGCAACTCAGCCAGTGGCTCGACCATCTCGGCACGACACCGCGCCTGAACACCTATGCCGACCACGCGGCGTTACAGCGGCGCATGCAGTTTGTGAATCCGCGCCTCAGCAATGAAAAGGCGGCCTATCTTGCACGCTCGCTCAGCCGCGTTCTGGACGATGGGCGCATTCAGATGGCCTGCGACCCCTGGCACCGGGTCCCGGCACCGATTCTCTATCGCATCGACGACCAGATGGCCTGCTGGGGTGCAATCACGGCACCCGTGCTGATGCTGGAGGCGGACGACGGCTTCGTGCACGAACGTTTCGGTGACGACCCCGCCGAGCGCGCGCGGCGGCTAGCCAGCTTCGGGAAGCTGCAGGTGGAAACGATCACCGATAGCAGCCACAACCTGCAGCATGACCAGCCGGAAAAAGTCGCAGCGGCACTTGAAGTTTTCCTCACTCGCAACAACTGAGCGAGGCAAGACGCTCGATCCTTAGAACCTCAGTTCAAACTACGAAGCGCACGAAGAACACGAAGAAATTCAGGCAAAGGCAAGCGGTATCAGCTATCACCCAGGAAGTGAAAGTGAAGGCTGCTTCAACGTATTGTTTCTCTCCGTGACCTTCGTGCGCTTCGTGGTTAACTGCTTTTTCCAGGTTACTTCACTTCCTCAACCAGCAGCCAGATGCTGCGGTTGTCGCGCACATCGGACGTACCGACGGACAGGTTGCCGCGATTGCCGCCGGATGCCTGCTGGCCGCTGCCGCCGAGTTCTATCCATTCACCAAGACGCCCGGAAACCGTTGTCGATACTCGCTGGGTGTTGGCGCTACCGTAGCCCGCATTGCCCGGTGTATCGAACTGCGGGCTGATTTCCAGCGTGACGCGATCGCCAACGACTCGCGGTTCGGCATAGAAACCCTGGCCGATATCGCGATAGACCACGCTGTCGGTGACCATGGCGCCGCCCGGCCCGACAACGACCTGGCGCAACGGCATGGGCAAGGACTGGCCAACATTGATATAGGCGCGCCCGCCTTCGACGACCTGCACCGATTGCGCGGCACTGGCAGTGCGCGTGCTGCGCGTTTCCACCACCTGCGCACCGACCACCGATCCGCCCTGACGGATTTCCACCGTGCCGCCCCCCGCTGCAACCCCCGTGCGGCGCTGGGTAATTCGCCCGTGCTCGTTGCCGACACTGCCGTAGGCTTCGGCACCGCTACGTTCCATCGCCGCATCGCGGTTCTGCGATACACGGATGACCAGCGAGCGTGCCGGCGTATCAAGCGCCGCCAGCGCCTGCTTGATTTCTTCCCGGTTCTTGCGCGAGGCGCGCAGGATAAGCTGGTTGTTCATGCCGGAAAGCGTCCCGCCCGGCTCCACCAGCGGGCGAATCACCGGCATCACCTGATCGACGGTGCGATTGCGCAGCGGGATGATCTCCATTTCCTGCTGCGCCATGGCAGCGATCGGTAGCATTGAAAGCATGCAGAACAGCAGGGCGAGACAACGCTTCATGGAGAATCTCCGAGGGTCAGTTCCACCAACTTAGCCGGCCAGATGCTGGAGGGCAAGGTATTCGCGTGAGCGCATCTCGGTCAGGCGGCTGACGGTACGGAAGAACTCGCTCGACTGCACGCCTTCGGTATAGAGCGCGTCCGAGTCGCAATCTGCGGTGGCGATGAGTTTGACCTTGTGGTCGTAGAAAACATCGACCAGCCAGGTGAAACGACGCGCTTCGTTGGAGCGTGCCGCATTCATGCGTGGTATGCCGGAGATCAGTACCGTATGGTAGGCCTGCGCCAGTTCGAGATAGTCGTTTTGCGAGCGCGGGCCGCCACACAGTGCGGCGAAGTCGAACCAGATGGCGCCATGACCGCGCCGCCGGGTCGGTATCTTCCGACCGAGCACTTCGATCTCACCAGCCACCTCGCCCTCGCCGCCTTCGAGAGCGGCAAAATACTCCGCCATCCTGGCTTCGGCCGAGGCATCGGCAGGGAAGTGATAGATCTCGACCTGTTCCAGGGTACGCAACCGATAATCGACACCGGCTTCAACTTCGAGTACGTCCAGGTTTTCCTGCATCAAGGCGATGGTTGGCAGAAAACGATCTCGCTGCAGGCCGTTGGGATAAAGCCGGTCCGGCGGATAGTTGGAAGTCATGACAAAAATGACGCCACGATCAAACAACGATTTGAGCAGCCGGCCGAGAATCATCGCATCGGCAATATCGGAAACGTGAAATTCATCGAAACAGAGCAGGCGCACATTGCGTGCGATGCGTGCGGCCAGGGCGTCCATGGGATCAGTGCCGCCGCCCGCGTTCTTCAATTCTTCGAGCTGGCGATGCACCTGATGCATGAAGGCATGGAAATGGATACGGCGCTTGCGATGGTAGGGCACTGCGTCATAGAAGCAGTCCATCAGGAAGCTCTTGCCGCGCCCGACACCACCCCAGAAATAGACACCACGGGGTGGCTTGGCTCGCGACAACAGGCGCCGGAAAGTGCCACGACGCGAAACCTTGAAGGAAAGCAATTCGGTATAGAGGCGCTGCAGACGGTCTGCCGCCGCCTGCTGTGCCGCATCAGCCGCATAACCGCGCGATGCCAGCGTCGCAGCGTAGGCATCGAGCATGCCGCGCTCGGGAACTTTGAGTGATCTGTGGGGCATGATTATCTCTTTTATTGCTGCCACGATTATCGCATGCCGCAGCCTCTTCAAGCCCTGCGCGCTTTGTGGCACAGTGTCGGGCGGGCAACCTTCTACAGGGCTACAGGCGGACGTCATGGCAAAAAAACGCAAATGGATTCCCGTACCCGGGGAACTGGCACATTACTGGAACACTTCCGGCAAGCTCGCGCGCGGCGGCTTGAACGTGCGCATCGTCGCCGAAGCCAGTGGCGGCTACATGATCGTCGAGGCGGCTCGCAACGACGGCTCGCTGGTGCGCATTACCGTCAAGGCATCGAGCCTGATGGCGCCACAACCTTCACTGTTTTAGGGCATGCTTACCCGCTACGCCGAAGTCCCGGCATACGTGACGAAAGACGGTTCAGAAATTCGCGAACTGCTCCACCCTGCGCAGCACGGCGCCCAGAACCAGAGCCTCGCCGAGGCGATTGTCAGGCCCGGCCAATGTACGAGAAGGCACAGCCACCTGCGCACCGAAGAGATCTACCATGTCACCGCCGGCACCGGTCGCATGACACTGGGAGATCGGCAGTTCGTGGTCGGAATCGGAGACAGCGTTCTCATTCCTCCGGGTACGCCGCACTGCATCGAGGCGATGGGCAGTGCAGACCTGCGCATTCTTTGCTGCTGCAGCCCGGCGTACGACCATGGCGACACCGAATTGCTGTAGATCAAAAACTGTGTTTCTGAAATGTTTCTGATCTCTTAAATCGGCTCACTCTGGCATTAATCAAGGCTTGAGGCATTCCGGGATAGGCCGGACAATCGTCATATGACGAATAACAAGTGGCCTTGATTCCAATGGATGTCAAAAGACTAAGAACATTCAATCAGCTGGCCGCAAGACACATCGAGCAGTTTGGAACACGGGAAGACTTCAAGATCCTCCTCGAAATTGCGGCCGGTCAGGACAATGGCAATTGCCTGACCCTGAAACAATTGCTGCTGGACTCGTCCATCCCGGAGTCCACGTTGAAACGCCGGCTGGCAAGGCTGGTGCGGCAACGCTTTGTGCTCAAGCGCATGACGACCGAAGACCGTCGGGTCCATTGCTACAGCCTGCATGAAAAAACGCGGAAGGTCCTGCACGAAATGATCCGTGACATTCGCGCTTTCTGCTGGGATTAAAGGGGCCGCTTTTTCCATGAACAATACGCCGGATATGCAGACGCTATTGGGTTCCTGCAAGAATGGGGCCGAGTTGCGCAAGGCGGTCGAGGAACTCTGTGCCGAGTTCGGCGAGACCCTCAACATGACCTTGCTCTGCGGCAGCCACCCCGCCGGCAAGGCGCTGTGTGTCGTGGATTTTGTTCCCGACAACCCGAACGTCAGCCTCTGTGCAATGACCTTGGGTGGAAAAGTTTTCGGTTTCAACTCAGTCATCTTCAATTTCGCTCCCCATCCCGATTTCGGCTGCATACGCGGTTTTCCTGCCGGCTCTCCGGCTTGTAGCTGCACACCGCGCACCTGACGCCACGCATTCCTTTCCGGCCTTGTGGCCCAGGTGTGGAAGGATTCCTGCATCACCATCAAGGATTTAACAACTGCATCGCCAGGCGTCTCGGCTGCCAGCTGCCCGGCAGCATAGCCTCGCATTAAATGCAACGATGTTGCGTTTAATGCGAGGCTATGATTGAATAGCGCCTTCCAAAAAGGCGGTCAGCGAACCGTCAAATCGTTGAATCGCCGGCCTGTCGGCTACTGAGACCCCATGTCACTTCCCCTGCTTCTGCAGATTGTCTTCGCCTGCCTGCTTGGCGGCGTCCTCAGCATCGCTGCGGCGGCGCTGATCATGTTCGGCTTGCCGCGCAAATGGCTGGCGTTCACCGTCAGTTTCTCCACCGGTCTGCTGCTGGCGATGGCCATGCTGCATCTGCTGCCGGAAGCGCTTGAAATGGGCCTGACACCGCACGAAGTATTTCCGCTGCTGCTTGGCGGCATCCTCGGATTTTTCGCGCTGGAGAAGTTTGCCCTCTGGCGCCATGCCCACCACGGCGTCGGTGAAATCGACGCCCACCAGGGCGATCAACAGTGCACCGACCACACCCACGCCCATCATCACGCGCATCAACACCCTCACGACGCGCACGGCGAGACGATGCTGATCCTGATCGGCGACAGTTTCCACAATTTCACCGACGGCCTTCTGATCGCTGCCGCCTTTCTCGCCGACCCGGCACTTGGCTGGACAACCACCTTCGCCATCATTGCCCACGAAGTGCCGCAGGAAGCCGGTGACTTTGCCATCCTGCTGTCTGCTGGCTGGAAGCGCAGCCGCGCGCTGTTCTGGAATGGCGTTTCCAGCTTGACCGCGATTGCCGGCGGCGTTGTCGGCTACCTTGCGCTCGATAATGCCCGTGACTGGATTCCCGTCATCATCACCCTCGCGGCCTCCAGTTTCCTTTACGTCGCCATTGCCGACCTGATGCCGCGCCTGAAACGTGAAACAACCTCGGTGGGCTGGCACAGCATGTTGCTGGCGCTGGGCATCGCCGTCATCGCCTTTGGCAGCGCGCATTCGCATTGATTCCAGCCGGTCTGAAAAGGGATTCAGCCATGAAAACACGGCACCTCGTCTTCTTGCTCGTCCTTGTCAGCGCCTGCGCGCATGCGGCAAAAGGCCACGTACATGGCGCCGGCACGCTTGATATCAGTATCGACAAGGGCCACATCAGTCTTGCGCTTGAGCTGCCGCTCGACGCCGCCACCGGTTTCGAACACGCGCCAAAAACGCCGAAGGACCGCGCAGCGCTGGAGCACGCAGGAAATGTATTGAAGGATGGTGCAACGCTTTTTATCCCCAGCCCGGCGGCACAGTGCATGCTCAAGTCGGCGACGGTCACCCTGCCGTTTTCGGCCGACAAGCGTGGAGCGGCAGGCGACGATCACGCCGACATCGAAGCCGAGTACACCTTTGAATGCGCCAACCCAGCCGAGCTGAAAGCCATCGATACGCCCCTGTTCAAACACTTCAAGCGGCTTTATCGCCTTGAAGCCCAGCGCGTCGGCCCGAGCGGCCAGGGGGCATCGCGCCTGACGCCAAAGCAGCCGACACTGCGCTGGTAGTCGGCGACCGCAATGAGCACCGTGGCGCTGCGTGTTGACAACCTGGTCTTCCGCTGGCCGAAACAGCCAGCGCCCTGTCTGCGCATTCCGCTTTTCGAGGTCGCCAGCGGTGAACGCATTTTCCTGCACGGCCCCATCGGAAGCGGAAAAAGCACCCTCCT